>Ga0247780_1000061_pt1 | contig 95827 bp, 83 predicted proteins | sample UWRJL079202R5_FD_179927 | JGI IMG/M metagenome (GOLD analysis project Ga0247780, IMG submission 179927) | Plant litter microbial communities from Arlington Agricultural Research Station in Wisconsin, United States - UWRJ-L079-202R-5 | ecosystem: Environmental > Terrestrial > Plant litter >...
AAGGCCGCCCCGTCAACCCAAAAAACCCAAACAAAAAAAAAAAAAAGAAAAAAAAAACCCCCCCCCCCCCTCACTAGTGTATACCCTTTAGTAGGATGATGCTTTGAACTCCTTTGGCTGACATGGAGGGAAGACGATGACCCCCCGACGTCGAGATGATTATCGAGGGCCTGAAGCAAGGCACTGCAGGGCTCTCTTGTGTTTGCCGTTGACTAAGCTCAATTGGCAACGAAGCTTACCTTATCTCCGAGTTGCACGTTTGACAGGCGCTGCCCGAGCGTGCATGCGTGGCGGACACCAGACAAAGACAAACTTTCCCAACGCGGGGTTCAAAGTGGGGTAGGTTGGGCCGACATCAACGCGTCAACAGTTCGACCAGTGCCTTCCTCTCCCGTCAATACTTCTCGTTCTTTTACTACCAACACTAACAGACACTTGCATCCAACAAGCCCACGCTGCGCGAATATTGTGCCATTGTCGAAATGCGATGCCCCCGCCCGGCGCAAACCTTAGGTGCGACGAGCTTTACTCCGCGTGCAGCACTGGTTTGTGACTGACGGACGTTGCGACACAGCTTGGACGAGCTTGGGAAGAAGCTCTCCACAGAAGGCCCCGTCAAACAAGAGCCTGCAAGACGTCGAGTCAGGGGGTTTTTGAACGGTGTATGGGTGTTTGACACACTTGACGCCCAATACGTGTGGGAGCATCCTTACTGTATGGACACCTATTTTCCCCGTACTATGAGCAGGTGCCAAGCTTACGTCCGTTTAGTTCCGTACTTTTATATCCCGGTAGCGGCCATGGCTGCAGCTGCAGAGAAGACGGATGCGAAGATAATGCTAAAATTAACAGAAAATGCAGGATACGCCTGTGCAAGGATGAATGTGGTGAATCCGAACGGTCAAAACTCTCAGGCGGGGGCTGCTGCAATTATATTCTACCAAGGCCCACTTAAAGGTCTCGTTAAGGTTTACCACACTGAACTTGGTAAGATTGGTCCTAAAATCACAACTCGGCGTTGAGCTCACTGCCCCCTTAAAGATGCATGGTACATCGAAGACGAAAAGATCCTCGGCACACACCCCAAAGACCCGTACAAACGCATCGACTGCTACAACAGTTCACGGGAGATCCGTATCGAGGTCGATGGAACTGTCGTGGCTCAAAGCACAAACAATGTGTTCTTGTACGAAACGGGTCTGAGGACGAGATACTACCTCCAGCCGACAAGTATCTTGGACCAGAGCCTGCTTTTGGACAGCAAAACTTCAACGGCCTGTCCGTACAAGGGAGAAGCGAGCTATTACCACTTGAAGGTTGGTGACAGGATCATTGAGGATGCGATCTGGTATTATGCGTACCCTACATCGGAGTCGGCACCGATTCAGAACCGGTTGTGCTTCTACAATGAGAAGGTTGATGTCTTTGTCGACGATGTGAAGGAGGAGAAGTGATATCTTTCAGATGCTGGCAATAGAAAATCCTAGGAAGTTCAAAATTTATTGCACACGAGATTTGGGACGTGCTGGAAAGAATACGGTACTGGTGCCCAATTCCCCCATCTCTGCCGAGCGCGGCGGTCGGAAGCTAGGTGTAACGTCAAAGTCCATCTCCGAATTCTACCGTCAAGCTTTTGCTTTGTAATCTACTTACCCCTTCAATTTTCTATTGGCTCTGTTTGCGAATGCGAGCCTCGACAGCCACCAACAACCGTGCCATGTCTCGCTCAGTTTCTCAGGAGGACAAACAACAGCCAGCCCGGAGCTATCTACCTACCTACTATGTAAAGATCGCCTTCGTGAGGGTAGCCAGTGTGACACCAGTCACAGCGGACAGAGGCAACCTTAGGGCGCCGAACAGGGGCGAGCGAGAGGATGTAACCTGGTCGATATCCCGGAGGAGCTTACCGAAGGTCTGCTCGGGCTCCGCTTCCGCATGGATCAGAACTGTGATTGGCTTTCGGGGTATATCTTTGACTTTGAGCTTGTCGAGATTCGCGATGCTCAGGGCTCCCCTCAAACAAATCCCTGTATATAGTTCTGGCCGTACTTCCCTGCAACAACGTTGGCGTAGCCACCTCGCTCGTCCTGCCCGCAGTGCGTCCCAGCAACGCGCGTATCGGGCAAGTCCTTGACGAGAGGCGACCCGGCCTGGCCTCTCATGGAATACCGAAACATGTGCGGCTCCCTCTCCAGCTCGGCGCTGTCCACTCCGTCCAAGTGCATGTACATTTGAGCGCCCAGTTCCCCGGCATGTGAGCGGTCGCCACGGTACCCAACAGTCAGGAAAGGATGACGACCGCCGAGGGGTGCGTCCATATACGCGAGCGGCGGAATCTTCCCCTTGAAACCCGGGACGACTGAGAAGAATCCCGCGTCGGCGCGACGGTCGCTCTGGCTGATCCACTTGTACGGTACAAGCGCCCGATAGCCTCTGCAAATCTGCACATGCCCTTTCTTGAGCGAGTCTCTTCCGTTGTATCCGATGTAGCATTTGATCGCTATCGCTTTGCCTAGCTGCGGATCAAACAGGCATCTACTAGACGCGGCGACATTGCTGAACTCCTTCTGGACCCCGTAGTTCATGTCGATGAGATACCCCGTCCCCGAGCCCCCCCGCGGATCATCCACGCCTTGGTACTCATACTTGCCCTGTCAGACTACAGCCAAATAAGCACTCGATTTGCTAGGAATTTCTATGGAGTTTGGATGACCCAGAATAGTCTGAAAGATACCGCTGTCAAGCAATTTAACTCGCCCTATCGGCCGCCTTCGCCGTGAGATGGACTTGCCGGCCATACCTTGTAATTCGGCCAGTCGCTGCCGCCGTTGAGGCTATCGCCACCTCTGTTGGCACGCCTTGAGTGCCATCTTGTGGTGTTGAGGCTGCCTTTTTCGGTTTCCGCTGCCTCGGCCGCGGCGCCGGCGCAACTAGCGCTGCCACCGTTGAGGCTATCACCACCTCTGTCGGCACGCCTTGAGCGTTATTTTGTGGTGTTGATGTTGTCGGCTTCTGCTTCCGTTGCTTCTTTGGCTGAGGTTCTCTATTAGTTGTATACCGCCTTCCCATCCAGATCACCGTCGCTTTGGCTGCCTTCGCTGCGACAGCGGCAGGTGGCACCTGTGCCAGCATGGCCTAATTGAGCGGTGTAGGCCCTGCAATTAGCGGTGTTCAGCGTATAGAGGCGCTGTATCTTACTGTTGTGGCAATTGAGGCGACTGGCTCGCTTGCATGGAAATGAGACAGTCGCGACAGAGGCCGAGAGGGGCACCTCTGGCGGCGGCCGTCGCCACGGCTGCGTTGGGGGACCCACTGGGCCAGGGCACAGGGGCCAATCTTTTGTTTTACATACATAACCCTGATCCTACTCCACCCCTAGTAATTCTCTTGTTGTTTCACTTTTTTGCGTTGGCCCTTTGTTTCCATTGGGTGCACCGTGCAGTGAGGTTGTTTCTTTTTTTGGTCGGCTTGGATTGATGTGGGCTGGAGGGGAGTTGCGGTGTAGGTATGCTTATTGAGGTTCATGCATCGAGTCACATTGGAGCCGTCAAGTAGACTGCAGCATTTGATGGTGCACGCAATGATTGGTCAGTGTGCTCAGACTGTCTTTGGAAACGCTTCCCCATATCACCGTATCCAGGGCCAACTTGAGAACGGAAGCATTCTAAAATGCTGACCGAGACACGCGAGATCCCCCTTTGTCATGACGACAACAGTGCTGACGACGCCAAACACACTTTCTCCCTTGCTTGGTGAAAGCCTAGTATCCCTGATGCCATAACAAAACCATCCATACTCTCTTTTCCCGCGCAAGATGTGGAGCGTTTCACTGAGGGTGCGGAGCTCATGGGAGCAGCGGAAGTGTAGTTGCAAGGTGACTTGATTAGGTAGAAAGGGGGGGAGCGAAGCTCCCAGACTAAATACAAAAGAAAGCTCACTGTGTGCGAGGAGAGCACATGACCAAAGGCTCCTGCGCTCCAGCCTAGCCTGGAGCGGTAAGGCGCCTGCGCGCCTGAGTGCCAAGAACTGCCGCTGCAGTTCGACACAAGACGCGTGCGTTGGTGGATACGGCGCGGTTGCTCTGCTTCCCTCAAGTATCGATGTGATCTCCAGCGCCGGCCCGATCGCCAGCATTGTCAGTGACTGCTAATGCCTTGACTCCACCCTCCAACGCCTCAACCCCGCGATCCTCGCCCATAGACTCCTCCAACTTGGGACGCGACTCTTCGCTCGATGGTACCAGGCTGATGAAGCGGAGGGCGGATATGTGCTTCATGGCTTCAGTGATGTCCCCATTCATCAGGGGAACGACACACACGCTATCCTTACGAAGCGCCTTAACCATGAGATCGAGAAGCCACCAGGGAGTGTCCAGCGAAGAGTTCTGGACCTAACGAAAAAACAAACTTCGTTAGCCCTCCAAATCAAGGCAAATTGAGAAAGGCAACCGTGAGAAGACAGTAACATAGCTTCACCACCAAGCAACAATTTCCAATCAACGCCCTTCGAGACAGCCCTTGTAACCTGGGAGATAAACTGCCTAGGCACCATCGACACCTCAACCACCGGAAACCCCTTCGGCTTCGGCTCCGTCTCGCACCCCCTTCATCTCACTAGACTGCTTGTGCTGCAGCAGCTTGATGGCCGCCCTGAACACCGCCTGGCATCCCGACTCGAGGAAATTCAGCGCATTGCTCCGGTTTTACTCAACACCATCAATCTGGCCCCTGCCGTAGCCATGGCACTATCCTTCAACATTTCTCTCGATGATAACGCTTACTTCACAGCCGGCCCCGCGGCCCGGAACTCTATTGTCAACGAGGTCATCAGCGTATCGTGCCCATATTGCATGACCGTCTGAAGGTGGCCAACGCATCGGAAGACGCATGGGGATACCGAAACACAATCCCTATCTTATACGGGCTCCTCCACCCAACTTATATCTTCTTATTATTCCTTGGTAAAGGGGTCTCTTTATTATACTTAACGGTGTGGTTACTTCGGGCCCCTAACAACCTCTGGCCGTTGGCTCCTGTTGGCCGCCCTGAGACCTTTTGCGCGGTTGCGTTACAGTGATCTACTGGCTGATTCGTCCACAGTCTTCGGCCCTGCTTTTCCACGGCCACCTGTTGGCCAGGCCTGAATGCCGTGTGACATAGTGACAGGACAGGCACATGATAATTGTGGATCCAGGGCGATTCTCCTCTGACGGATCCAAAATCGGAAGGCACGTCCCCACATTCTTCAGCTTTTGAGACCGCAAACGCAAAAGCAGAGCGACTTGCAGGTGTCTAGATTCCTATTGGTCACCGGCACAAAAGTCGATGGTCGTGTTTTGCAAACAGACCAGTGACCAGGCCGCCACCCGACGCACTGAGGCCTACAAGAACCAACGCGCAACATCGACACGTCATTGGCCTTGGGCACTCAGGCAGCAGCAGCCTGGAAAGCCCGGAAAGCCTGAGCAGCACCCGAGTCCCCCACTCTGGTCTTCCCCGTCACCTTTACTGAACACCCAACCGCCCACCACCCACCGTCCGCGGTTCCTTCACTTCTGGCCAGCAAATTCGCGACGCATTTCGAATTTAAACTACACCGCCACGATTAATTTGTCCAAGAGGTTGAAATACTCTTCCCTACCAAGGATCCATACTTTCTTATTTGTCGTTCCGTCCCAACTTCCTGGTCTCCGCTCCCCGCCTTGCGCTTCCATCCCCCCCCCACCACTAAGAACGGGAAAAAGCCCTGCTGGCAACAGACATGCCAGGGAATAAGTAAGGACCACCAAGATTCCGATCCAGTTATTCTTACCCTCATGCTAATGGAGCTGGTAGACCTCGACGCGGGGGCGCCATATCCTCTGGCGGCCCCTCCAGGCAACCATGCCACTTTTTCCAAGCTCACGGCCGATGCAAGTTTGGGGACGGCTGCAGATTTTCCCACGATACTTCTCAAGTTCTCGCAAATCGATCGAACCCACCTCCGAATCCCCGGGGGAAAAGAGAAGGCGAAGGCAAGCTCCGAGAGTGGAAACGGATTCTCGATCAGGGCTCTCAACGGGCGCGACCGTCGTCAGTAGCTGTCAGCCGCTTCTTCCAGCTTGGTTTGGAGCTAATGGACGGTGATGTGGGCGGTGCCCAAGAGGCCATCAAGCTCCTCGCTAAGGAGACTGGTCTCTCCTTCATCAAAGACGTGACGGATCGCCACATTTCACTGCCACAGGCCGCCACCAACACCACGCTGTGGACCACCGAGATTGAGCCCCTATTCCATTTGATCACACACCCCCTTGTCGTCGACTCGGCCATCCTCGAACAACAAGTTGCTACCATATTCAACTTCTTATACGGCGTTTGCGGCGATCGGATGACAAGACTGTTCGTTTACATCATCCAGCTGCTCAAATCATCGCCGGGCGCGAGTCTTCCCCGGATGGCGGTGGTGGAGTTGACGATTGACGTTCTATCCAAACTCATGGACTGCAATACATCCAATATCGTCAACACCAAGTTTTCGGCCCTGGCTACTGGTTTGTCTGAGTGGCTCAAGACGCCCTCCACGCAGCCCGAGGAAGAGTTCTCTCGTCTCCAGGCCTCCAAGTATCTTGACTACATACAACTGCGGTTGAGCGTGGGCGACGAGATTGCCGTTTTGACAAGTCGACCGCAGCAGGCCAATGCCACCCGAGAGCAGTTCAAACTGCGCCGGGATCTCCCCGGCCAGTTGTGTGCCGAGGGGCCGCGTCACGACAACGACCATGCTGAGATCACCGACATTAAGATCCTGCCGACTTATAAAGAGATTTTTTCGACTCAGGCGGAGTACCTGCCGACAACCGATCCCTCGCAGTGGCACCTCAAAGGCATCCGGGGTCGCTTGGACAGGGAGTTTCGCCTGCTTCGCGAGGACACAGTTGGTCAGCTCCGGGATGCAGTCCGCGAGACCCTGGAGGCAATCCGCAAACCCCACGACAGCGGCACCCGACGCACCCCAAAAAACGGCGCCCGGACATATACCTACGACTTTCCAGTTCCAGAGAATGTAGCGTTGGATCGGCAAAATGGGCTAGAGATGTTGATACGTTGCCAGCAGCCACCCGCGGTGCGGAACCTCAGTGCCAAGAAGCGAAAGGAGTGGTGGATGCAAAGCAAGCGGCTCCAGGCAGGGGCTCTGGTCTGCGTCCTCAATGCTGCCGGCTCCGTTTTGTTCTGCGTGGTTTCCAACTCGACTCTGCGGAGCACTGACGACAAGCAAGCGAGACCAATGAGGGGTCTGTCGCCGGAGCAGTTAGCGGATAGGAGACGACTCAACCTTTCCGAAGATGACCACTTTCTCTTTGTCAGACTCCAACTCGTGGAGCCCAAAGCAGCTGAAATCGGCCGAGCCCTACGCTGGTATCAGGACATTGGGGGCTCAGCACGGCGCTACTTGGTCGAGTTCCCCGGCATCCTCCTCGCCTCTTTCAACGACACCCTTGCCGCCCTCCAGAAGATGTATCGGAATCCAGATGTCCCTTTTGGTCAGCTTATCGCACCTTCAGGGGATGGAGCGGTGCAGGCGACGGTCGAGAGACCCCAGTACGCCAACAAGGCAGGGTTTGCTTTTGACCTCGGCTGTCTGACAACCGGCAAGCAGCCATTCCTGGCCCGTCCCGGGAAACTGCCAACTCCCCAGGACGTGGCCGCCCGAACATCACTGGACCCCACACAGTCTTCAGCGCTGCTTAACACACTTTCACGGGGGCTGTCACTCATCCAGGGGCCACCCGGGACCGGGAAGAGTTACACCGGAGAAAGAATCATCAAGGTATTGCTAGCCAATACGAAAGCAGCTAAACTTGGGCCCATCCTCTGTGTCTGCTACACGAACCACGCCCTCGACCAGCTTCTTGAACACCTTCTCGATGACAACATCGGTGGCATCATTCGTATTGGCTCTCGGTCGCAGTCAGAGAGGCTTCAGGACCTCAATCTACGCACCGTCGCCAGAGCCATCACGCAGACCAAGTCAGAAAAGCACAATATGTACGTAACCGGGCGGAGCATCGATGAGTCTGTGGAAGAAGCCGAGTCATTACTGCAGAACCTATCGAGTTCCACATCATGGACGGTTATAAAGGAGCACCTCAATCACGAATACCCGAGCCATCACTTGGAACTATTCCCCGTCGGCGAGGACGGCTGGGAGACGGTCAATTACAGTCCTGAGAGGAACATTGACAAGTGGCTATCGGGCGGATACGGATTCGAAAGACCCAGTCGCCCATTGGAGGTGCTAGAGGAGGCACCGCTTTCCGATATGACACGCGACGAACGCCGTTTGCTGTACCATCACTGGACTAAGACGATTCGAGATGGAGCTATCTCTAAAATCATTAGTGTGCATTTAGAGTACACTCAGCTTACGGACCAGCGAGCCCGGCTACGCAGGGATGTTGACCTTCGTGGTCTTCAGCAGGCGCAGGTGGTGGGGGTAACCACCACAGGTCTGGCGCGGAACCTCGACCTCCTCCGGCGACTGCGGTGCAAAGTCATGCTGTGTGAAGAGGCGGGTGAAGTGCTCGAGGCGCACATTTTGACGGCACTCCTTCCATCGGTCGAACACGCCATCCTGATTGGAGACCACCTCCAGTTGCGACCGCAGATCCAAAATTACGATCTGCAGAGTACCAACCCCCGCGGCGCGCAGTACTCGCTGGACATGTCACTATTTGAGAGACTCGTGGCGCCGCCAGATGCGGCCGATGCTCGCATCCCCTTCAGCATGCTGGAGACGCAGAGGCGGATGCATCCATCCATCGCCGATCTGATCCGACGGACCCTCTACCCGTCACTCCAGGATGCAGACCGCGTCTCGAAGTACCCGGAAGTGATGGGCATGCGAAAGCGCTTATTTTGGCTTCAACACGAGCAACCCGAGGCAGGGGTGGCAAGCAGCGACCCCTTGAGCACCTCACACTCAAATGAGTTTGAGGTAGAGATGACGACCGCTCTTGTCTCCCACCTGGTCCGGCAAGGGGAGTACTCCAAGGCCGACATCGCTGTGATCACCCCGTACCTCGGTCAACTGCAGCGGCTGCGACGGAAGATGGAATCCATGTTTGAGATCTGCCTCAACGAGCGGGACCAGGAGGATGTCGAGGCTCTGGAGGCATTTGGCACCGACGCTAGCGCCAACACGCCGGCAGCAGGTCCAAGAGCCAACCTAGGCAAAAAAACCCTTCTCAAAAGCATCAGGGTGGCTACGGTCGATAACTTCCAGGGTGAGGAGGCCAAGGTGGTCGTCATATGCCTGGTGCGCAGCAACCCACAGAACAACTGCGGCTTCCTCCGCACGTCCAACCGCATCAACGTCCTATTATCGCGGGCGCAGCACGGCATGTACATCATTGGGAACGCGAACACGTACCGGAGTGTTCCGATGTGGGACGACGTCATCCGCAGGCTGCAGGCTGGCGGCAACTTTGGGACCAGCCTGGAGCTTCAGTGTCCGCGCCACCCCAAAACCCCGATAGCGGTTTCCCAGCCTGACCACTTTCTTGCCTTCTCCCCTGAGAGTGGGTGCTCCCTCAAGTGCGAAAAGCGGCTGCTCTGCGGACACTCGTGCCCAGGGCGGTGCCATGCCGACATCCTCCACGACTCGGTCAAGTGCCTCGAGGACTGCCCTCGGCCGAAAAAGGGATGCGACCACCCGTGCCCGCTTCGGTGTGGCGACCCGTGCCACGCAAAGTGCCAGACGTTGTTGGAAGACATCAGCCTCGAGCTCCCCTGCGGCCACCTCGTCAGCTCGGCCCGATGCTGGGAGGCTCAAAACCCGGCCTCGATCCTCTGCACTCGACAAGTCACTCGCGTCGTCCCTGGGTGTAAGCACATGGTCAAGGCGTTGTGTCCAGTGGACGTCAGCTTACCCACGTACACCTGTACGGCAAAGTGCGATCATATCCTTGGCTGTGGTCACAAGTGTCAGCGGCAGTGTTCCCTCTGCAATCCGCGACAGCCTGAGGATGGAACTATTGCGAAGGGTCGCGTGGATCACGGAACTTGCAAAACCATTTGCGGACGCACATACACAGCGTGTCCACACGCCTGCCGCGCTCTGTGTCACGACGGAACCCCTTGCCCACCGTGCAACGAACCATGCGAAGTCCGCTGCGGACATTCCCGCTGTAGCAAACGCTGCCACGAGCCTTGCACGCCATGTGCCGAGCAGCACTGCCACTCGACATGCACGCACGCGCAGTGCACCATGCCGTGTGCCGCTCCGTGCAATTGGGTACCATGCTCGAAGCGGTGCGAGATACTGCTGTCGTGCGGTCATCAGTGTATGTACTATTTGCTGCCTTTCGACCTGACCACCCCCCCGTATGCTAATCACAGTTTCCTTTGCCATTAGGTCCCTCCATATGTGGTGAGGTTTGCCCGGAGCCCGAGTACTGTCAAGAGTGCGCTCCGCCGCACATCAAATCCCGATGCGTCGATTTCCTCGAGATGAAGGAGTACCATGAGATCGACCTGGATGAGGAGCCGTGCGTGTTTCCAAGCTGCCGCCATTTCCTCACCGTCTCGTCCATGGACGGCCAAATGAACATGGGCGACTACTACGCGCTCGACGCAAACGGGATGCCCATCAGCATTCTAGGTGCCTCGGAGCCCTTCTCCCATGACGTAGACGAAGATAACCAGATCAAGAAGACGCGGACGTGTCCCACTTGCCGCGGCTCGCTCCGTAGCATCTCACGCTACGGCCGAATCATCCGCCGAGGCATGCTCGATGAGGCCACCAAGCGGTTCATGTCCTGGTCGAACATGAAGTACATAGATCTCGCTAAGATGCTGCTCGACGAAGAGGAGAAAATGCTGGAGATACCGTTCGAGCCACCCACCCCCGCTGCCGATGGCACCGCTGAGTCTAAGAGTGCCGCCGCCGTCAGCGGCCAGCTGAAGAAGTTGAGATTCATGATCCCTCGGCGGAGGAACCTAGAGTGCCTTGATCAGCTCACCGTGGGTGACAGCACGCCTACCAAGAAGCAGGGTCGGTACGCGGGTCTAATCGGCGTTTGGAGCAAGATCAACACCTTTGCCAGCCAAGTTAGCAAGGAGGAGCAGCCCTTTCAGCGGGTGGCGGACCTGGTGCGTCACGCCAACCGGTACACCAACAATAACAACAACCGGACCAATGGGCAGGCACACTTTCAATACGATGAATCCGTCATTCAAGTCAAGGGTCACCTGCTCGCGCTGTCGCTGCTGCTGCAGTGCGAGACGACCATTTTGTCAGATGTCATACGGCTCCATCGAGAGGGTGAGCTGCCTGGGTTGCAGCAAGCGTTGGAGAAGCTGGAGTGGGGCTTATACTTCGCTGAGTGCGACACAGTGATCAAGTTGGCGGCGGCCACACAATGCCGCAAGGATGAGGTGCAAGGCCACATCTACGCGGCCCAAATGTCGGCTTTTGCGCGGGCCAGTCCTGTTACAAAGGAAGATGAGGAGGAGGGGTACACAAAGTTGGCCCAGGCCCACCTTGATCGCGCGACCGAGCTGTTGGCAAAATACCCTTCCGCAGCCAAACTGGCGGATGAGGTAGAGAGGGTGCAAGCTGTCATTGACGCCAAAGACGGCGCGATTTTCTATCGCGAGGTGACGAGCGACGAGATGCGCGCCGTGTATGCCGCCATGGCGCAGGAGTTCCGAGGCACGGGACATTGGTACCGGTGTGCCAACGGCCACCCCTTTACCATTGGAGACTGCGGTTTGCCGCGTCAGTTGGCCAGGTGCCCAGAATGCAACGCGCCGGTGGGGGGGCAGAACTACACGGGGGCTGAGGGCGTGCGGCGCGCTGATGACATTGAGCAGCTGGCCCGTGGCGTTGACCAGTTACGGGTCTGATTCGATTTGAGTTTGAACCAGAGGCCACACACTACGATGTAATAATTATGCCCAACAAGCCTGGGTACGCTAGCCGATTGGCGGGAAGTGGCTGCTGTTAGGATATCCACGTGGCAGGTACGGCATTAGATTAAGGAGCAGCAGGCGGACACGAGAGAGAGAAAAATGAAATCCGATGCAAGGGGCTCAGCCAGCGGGCCTCCGCTGGCCAAGTACCCCCTTTGCCAAGACGCCGGAAGTAATGCCAGCCTAGTCAACTTGAACCAACCTAGCCTATGCCAAGCCCTGCCTCTGTTCACAGAGGCCGGTTAGGTTACAGAGGATCGGTCACCCTGTGCAGAAAGACCTCTACGTCCAGAGGCCGGGGACTACAGAGGTGGGTATAAGTTACTTCTAGGTAGCCTAGTATAGATACCATCATCGTAGAAACGATGGCTGTGAGGAATCTTGGTTCCTCAAGCAAGCAATACACTGTTCCATTGCGTTCTACTGTTTAGCTTGTTCTGTGCACTATAGAGCGACGGCTCACATTGACAGTTATACCCCCCACCCTTGAGAGTGCTTGCCCCGACACCAGCCTTCTGACTACCCGACACTCGGTGACTACCTTACGTTCCGACGTGACGCACGCCGGTAACCTGACTTAACTCTACCTTAAGTGCGGGCTGTAACACACGAGTGTCAGAGCGAGGCTGTGGGTATGGTAGTGGTGAGATCTGGCTATAGTTCCCCATTGTCGGGACACTAATATGACAAATGAGAGCAGCATACGGGGCGATCTCTGTAAATTGCGGCTCATGTAAATAAACTTTTGGTAGTTTTGAGATGTCGAAGATTCCCTTGGGAAGTGGTAAATCGACCCTAGCTTTGGTGCATACATCGTGCTTGCGGCACTGGTTCATCCATGGCTTTGCCAGAAGTTGGATGTGTGATTGTGACGCCGGATAGTTAGCCGGGACGCTTAAAGGAACTGAGGGAGATTGGGGCGATCTTCCGCATCCCCATAAGATCCTCTCCTCGCTCCCGGACCCTGGCTGTTCGGATCTTTGGAAGAGGTCAAATGTAATACTATCAACTTCAAACAAGTCCCCCCCATAGTCCCGAGTCAGGCTGACCCTGATGGTGCCTTCGCAGTGATCGGTGCTGATTGAATAAAAGTGGGATCCATGTTCTCCAGTAAATTGGAGTTCATCAACCATGAGACGGCATAGGTTGCAGCTCCTAGCAGAGGCAAACAATAATCTTATCGCCATATCACCAGAATCAATGCCGTCGTTGTCGTCGCTATCGTCGCTTCGCGAGGCTTTGGTAACCGCCGACAGACAGGATAAACAAAGAGTTGCCTGGATCTGGAGTAGAGAATCCGAGGCGTATCGATGCCATGCGGGATGGTACTGAACCGTTTCTCCGTAGTGAGACGCGTTGCAGTAATTTGGACTGAGTGAGGCGAGTGTTGACTGGAACGAGGTGAACTTGGGGGGTGCGGCAATGTCGCTTCTCCTCCATTCATTATGAGTGTCGCATGGATCCAAGAGAGCGCAGATCCAAGGTAGGATCTTGTATTCCTCGGCAAGGGCAAGGGCCTCCTCTGGCGGAATCCAAAGATTACCGAACTTCTCGTCACTGGTCCAAGGCTGGGATTTGAGATAGGCTTGTTCGGCCGCCAGTTCTTCTCGGGTGATGTATGGGAAGCTAGCCCTGACCATGCCGGTGGCAGAGACAAAGCCATTTTGACTACGGCGTGGCAGAAAGTAGATTCCAGGGAGACTGGGATCAAAAGTTTCCGACAGGATCTCCTTAGGGAGTAGCACTCGGATATACATGTAATCGAAATCAAAAGGGTGCTGGGAACTCTGGTTGGCCAACTTTGTCCGCCCTAGTCTGCGAACTTTCGCGGCATCTGGTAAACTTGTAAGCGTCTATTTAAACTCCAACGTTGGCTAACAAGCGGGTAACCATACGCGAAAGCGCATGCCCACACCAAATCTCAAACATCTAACATTAGGCTAGCGCGCTGTCACAGGAAGTGGTCTCTCCGTCGCTGCCCCCCTGCCCAACATACTGGACCTCAACTATTTTCATCCCACCGCCATGCGCACCGCCCATCACATGCAGTAGCCCGTCTACCCCACCGCCAGGAGGCTGCACCAGTACAATTGACCTCCGTCCCACGACCTTCACCGTCCCAGGCCTCAATCCAGCCTGCCCGACCACACCGACCGTCACCGGTAACTTAGGCTACCCACCGCGCCCAGCGTATTTCCAATCGCTATGCATCACAGTGACGCTGGGGACGCCTAGCGATGATGGGCTATGGACTACGATTACGAAAGGGCCAATGGAGTGTGTGGCTACTACCACATATACGATTCCTAGTTCAACGAGGACGTCGATTTCTTTTGATACAACTATCACGCCGCCGCCGTTTCCTAGTTTTCCACCGGATGAAGAGGATTGAGTGGGGAGGGAGGGGATGGAATTCGCTGAAAGAGGTACCGCTGGCGCGCTGGCCTCAACTACAGGGGCTAAGGGGATTATTCGGTAAAAAAGGGATGCAAGTGGAATTGTATTATACATTAACTAACTAGGTACTGACTCATGTAAGATAGTCTGGTATTCGACAAAAGAAAAGACCTGTCATCCCCTGTTCTCCGTGACCAGATTCCTCAGGGCTCCTGCCCTTTCTTCTCTTGCTCAAGGACCCCCTCACCACGCTCAGGATCAATCTCTGTAGCATTGCCCTTCCCCTCTCCCGTCAACTCGCCTCGGCTCCCCATTTCCTCCGTACTATCCTCCACTCCTAAGCCCCTCAGGGTACTGTCACTCCCAGTACTCACGCTCAGCCGTTCCATCCGATGCGGCGCCGACATGCTCTCTTCCGGCCTAGCAGTCTCCGAAAAGGGACCCTGGTTCCTCCTGGAAGACCGCAACGACTCAAACAAACGAGGCATCCCCATCGCCAAGAGCGGCCTTAGCGTAGGCAAACACACCGCCACAACCCCAATCGTAAGCTCCAAAAACGAAAACGTCGCAGCCCCAACATTATCCCACGTCGGGTCCGCCGACACAGCAGCGGCATGCAGCGTGCGAATTCGATAGATGGATATGGCGCAGGGAAACAAACCAAGCCCAAACACAACAATGAGCAGCAGCTTCTGCCGCCTTGGGAGGTGCAGCGAGCTGATCACTGGAATAGGGAGGATAAAGAGGATGAAATCTGTCGCGACGTTGACGCCCGCCATGACGTACCAAACCGTCTCGAAGTTCATGCAGCGTCCGGGGACAGAAGGGTCCCAGAAGGAGGCGACGGGCGTGCAGACGAGGGGCAGCATGATGGAGAGGGTGAGGCCCCATGTGCCAAGGGCGAGGAGGATGCCGAGGGTGATGTGGCGGAGGATGGACTGGAAGAAGAGGCGGCGGTACTGCAGGACGATGGAGATTTTGGTAAGGGTGACGGCGACGTTGTAGGTGATGATGGAGCTGTAGAAGGCTTTCATGTAGGGCGTGAAGTGCTCCGGGGGCATGGTCCATACGTGGCGGCCGAGGCCCCATTGGGTTTCTGCTGGGGGTGAGTGTCTTGTGAGGAGGTTGGAGGGGTGAAAACGTACCTAGGCCGATGGCCACCGCGGAAGCTATGGTCAGGATCTGGTGAGTGATATGGTTAGCTGCCTTCGCGGATGGATGCCAGCACGAGACGGCGATGATATACCTGCGCAAAGACCATAATCGCATCATCCCAGCCAAAGTGTCGAAGGAGTGTGTGTCGGCAATAGCAGCGCAGCGTGACGGCGAGGGTCGACGAGGCGCTGGCGACGGAGAGGATGGCGATGACCTCCCCGGTTCTCGATTCCCCGTCGAGCGCGGCATTTCCTTTCTGTTCGGCCATCTTGCTGCTTTGATGCGAGTGTCGAAAGTCGCCAGCGAAGGCGAGATGTCGACATGCTGAAGATGCGCCGGATGCTGGGCTTTTTACTTGAATCCCCGTTTCCCCAGTCTTGCAGGAGCCGTCACGGTTCAGTGGTGGAGGCTGTCCCCGCATCTTCACCTGGTTCTGCCCAATCCAGCGGCCGCGTTGCTCCATGGAGAAACCGAAAAGGTAAGTCAATCTGAGCAGATCCGCATTGCGACATGGTGGTCGGCAGCGCTTGCATCGCAGAAGTGGGACCGTGACCCCAGATCGGCCGCGTCAGAACCAGATCAGGAGGCCGGTTCCACGCGAGCTCCACTGATGTTGAGTCAGGTCCAGGAGCTTGTTGAGCTTTGTGCGCGGAAATTTGTGGTGCGGGGTACACCAACTGTGTTAATCCTTCCGCTTTGACTGTCAATCTCGATCTACACCAAGGTATATCCCGGTCTCCTGGAACCCACTGACTTCGGGTCCTTAAGGACACACAGCATTACAGCTTCCTTCAAGCACGGCCGGATTTCCATATTCAAATATCTGTCCCAAAAAAGGATTATATACGTAATAGCCGCTCCTAGAAAGTCCGGGCGAGAATTTTCGAGTGTTGGTGGGAGGAAGGTTAGGTCGGGTCTTGGGGCGGGAATGTTAATGGCGTGGAGAAAATTGACGTGGAGATCGACATGCATTACAAGTGGCAGGATCCCGTTGTTTTGTTGTGGAGTCTGCACTGTTTCAGCCCGGACAACTCAAGACACAACAGAGGACGATGGAGAGGCAATTACTAGGTAAAAGAGCCAATAAGTGTGCCAAGATGAAGTGCACAGAGGTGATTAGTGTTCGACTGCAAAACATCGCGATTGCACCTTCAATTATGGTCCAAGTCAACAATCACAAACGGATGTCCACTTCAAAAGTTTTGACCAACACGCTAGTCTGTTTTCGGGATACCATAGTGTAAATATCATACTTATCGCATTTTAGGGGAGGAGGCCTATATTCAGGGGATGCAGTCGCTGGGGTGTCAGCGCAAAGCTTTGCCTATCCTGGGTTCTCAGTGGCTGAAGCTCAGCAGCAAACTTATCTGACTAAAAAGACTAGTTATAGTCCCGATTAAGTATAGCGCCTCGTTTGGCCTGGTTAAAACTTTTGAAGTGGACATCCGTATTGTTGGTGTCTTCGTCTTCGACTACAACTAGTATTCCGTACAGTCACTTGCAAATCGAGTTCACCTTTTGGCTCCAGGTAAATTCTGAGCACGGACATGTTGGCTTGTCTTGTTGCTGACATAATGGCTTTCGCCCTCTCGCGCGAGGTGAAAATTGCAGTGAAAAAAGACGGCTGGCTGCAGGTTGTGTGGCTCCACACTCTGAAGAACACCACTATGCAAGTGTCTGACTGGCTGTCGTTATTCCCCACTGAGCTGAAGGCGTGGCAGTTTTATCATTGGTGGAAGGAGATCTGTGGCCACGACTTTCCACGTCTGCAGGCCGCCCAAGCATTCGGCCGCCGATCTTTGCCGCATTAGCTTTTCAGCAAGCCACAAACAGATGCGCTGGGGGTCGGGAACTCCGCTCGCGGCCGAACAACCAATCATACCGAATCTTTTAGAGGTTCAACTGCATTTGGGACCGCAGCTGGGGAGCAACAGGGGCCTTTTTTGCAGGATTGCAGTGGCGCCGAGCGTTCAAAGAGCACCCAAAATTGCCTGACACAAAGCGTCGGTCATGTCAATTCGTCCAGAGCGCTCCTCGGCTGGACACAAAGCCCCGTTCAGAGATGCAGTGCCAAGCACTGACTGCAGTAGCCCTCTTGCCGGGAACGATGGGCGCCGCACCTTGATAATCAACCCCAGATCCTGAATTCATGTAACTATTTTCATTGCGCTCTTGGAGGCTTTCTTCATCCACTTCCAGACGTCCCTACAGTCCTCGACATGCGCGCCCCCGACCCAACGCCGTTCCCAGACGGCAAAACCAGCGATAGCGATGCCTCTGGTCAACCAACAACTCTACCTCCTCCAAACCCTCCAAAATCCCTATCTTTCCACATGTCCTTCCTCGCCCTCAACATCATGGTGTTCATCGTCTCCCTCGACGCCACCATCCTCGCCGTCGCCATCCCAGTAATGTCACCCCCACCCCTCTCCTTCCTTCCACGCATTATCTAACCCAATACCAACTTACACAGGAAATCGCCCACCACCTCCACGGCACAACCCTCACCTCCTTCTGGGCCTCCATCTCCTTCATGCTCGCCGTCGTCGTCACCCAACCCCTCTACACATCCACCTCCGACGTGCTCGGTCGCAAACCCCCCCTCTACTGTTCCTTCCTCCTCTTCGTCGCCGGCTCCATCGTCTTTTCCCTCTCCCAAGACATGCCAACCCTCATCGCAGGCCGGATACTCCAAGGTCTTGGAGCCGGGGGGATTGATGTCCTCGGGGAGATTATCGTGGCGGATATGACGACGCTGAAGGAAAGGCCGTTGTATCTTGGGTTGTTGGCGGTGCCGATGTCGGTGGGGAGTATACTTGGTCCGTCGGTTGGGGCATTATTCAGTCAGCGGGCGTCGTGGCGGTGGATAGGGTGGGTGAATTTGCCGGTGTGTGCGGTGGGGTTGGGGCTGGTGTTTTTCTTTTTGAGGCTGAGGGAACGGGAGGAGGGGGTGAAGGAAAGGTTGGGCAGGCTGGATTGGATGGGGATGGGGATTTTTAGCGTTGGGGCAACGGCGTTGGTGTTGCCGTTGAGTTGGACTGGGGCGATGTATGCGTGGGGGGACTGGAGGACGGTGGTTCCGCTGGTGGTGGGGGTGGGGGTGCTGGGGGTGTTTGTGGTGTATGAGGGGAGTGAGAGGGTGGAGGAGCCGGCGCTGCCGTTGAGGTTGTTTAGGTCGAGGACGGCGGTGGTGTCGTTTGTTGGGTCTTTCGTGCATGGAATGGTGGTGTATTGTTTGTTGCTGTACTTGCCCCTTTTCTTTCAGGCGGTGTTGTTGGAAAGTCCGCTGCAGTCGGCTGTGTCGCTGTTGCCGCTCAGTATTATTACTGTCGCGGTTAGTGTTTTGTCGGCGGTTTCGGTAGAGCTATTTCGGAGGTACCGGTGGAATATTTGGGTGGGATGGGGTATGCTCTCGGTGGGCCTTGGGTTGTTGTCACTTCTTGGGCAGAACGCGTCGACTGCCGTCAAGTTCAGCGCCCAGGTAGTTGCGGGGGTTGGTGTCGGTGCGCTGTACACCATTCTCGTTCTTCCTGTGCAGGCAAGTGCGCCGAGTGTGGATGATACAGGACTTGCGGTTGGCGTCTTTGTGTCTTTTCGGCTGTTTGGAGCTCTGATCGGCCTAGCCATTGGCTCGTCGGTCTTCAGCAGTGTATGGGGGATGTCCGTTTCCGACTTGAGCTCGCTGCCAGATTCCCTCGGCGTTTCGTTCAGCGGGTATGAAGCGATACAACTTATTCCGTCGCTTGGCAAGTTGAAACTTCCACCTGATGCTCTTGCATTGCTTTTGGGCGTATACGAAAAGTCGATGCGGGCGATTTGGTACGTGCTTGTTGGGTTCTCAGTTTTGGGGCTACTCACTTCGCTTCTGACAAGAGACATAACGCTGGACAGAGAAGAGATGGGAAGACAGAGGTTTGAGGATGCATAGAAGACATTAGCCCATAGATATTAGAAGACAGCCAAGCCATTACCATTCCAGCTACTCCGCAGTTTCACCAGTCTCACTTCGCTCCCTCTCCGTAATCCGCACCTACATATCCTTCACCACGAACACCGAGTACGGAAGCGTCGCGGCCGGTGTAATCGGGTCCAACATCTCAAAGTGAAACCGTCGAAACAGCTACTTCTGTTAGCATCTCATCCCCGCCGACCACCTCAGAAGGGAAGGGTTAGCACTCACCTCCACAAAAACCTTATTCAGCTCCATCCACGCCACCGGCTTCCCCAAATACGCCCATCTCCCCACCCCAAACGAGCAATCCAGCTGCCGCTCCATTGCCACCCTCCTCTCCTTATCTGCCTCGATCCACCTCTCGGGCCAAAACCGATCCCCATCCTCCCCGTACACCCCATCCCGCTGCTGGCTCCACAAACTACTACTCACCCTCGTCCCTCCCGGCACCCACACCCCCGCGATTGTATCCCCCCCCTCGGGGACCAGTTTCGTCAAAAGCCCCGGCACGGGGTTGAAGATCCGTAATCCTTCTTTCACAACTGCTTGGACGTATGGGAGGGCGAGGGATTCCCTGTTGGTGATTACAGGTGAGGAGATGCGACCGTCCCGTTCCGCGGTGGAGATTTCGGCGCGGAGTTTACCAAGGACGCGGGGTTTCGTGGCGATGAAGAGGGTGGTCGTTTTGATTACGGTCGCAGTGGTGTCGGCGCCGGCGGCCAACTGGAGGGTGATGTCGGAGGAGAGACGGCGGGGGGAGCGGGGGTGGCCGTGGCGGAGCCAGGAGGAGACCATGTCCTTGCGGGATTTCGGATCGCTCTCGAGGGCGGACGCGGCGGTGCGATCGGCCAGTGCGAGGAGGCGGCCGACGCCGATGGTGTCGGTACGGGAGGGGGTAAGGAGGGATTACATCGGGGGAAAGGTAGCGAGGGAGGTGAGGAAGGGGACGGCGGAGAGGATGGATGCGAATGGGAGGGTGTTGCGTATGGTGGGTATGTAGCTGCACAGGTCCGAGTTGCTCTCGAGGTAGCCCATGGACTCGCCAAAGCTGGTCTTGGAGATGGAGTCGATGGTGAAGAAAGTGCAGAGCCGGGTGAAGTCGATGGGATTGGTGGAGGTGGCCGTTGAGAGGTGGTCGCGCTTGAGGACTTTGATAAAGGTTGTGATGACCTCGGTGATGTCGTCCTCGACCGAGGGGACGTCCTTTCCGGAGTACCCAGGTGCCATGTAGGCCTTGAACTGGTCGTGGGATTTGGTGTTGGTGTCGGAGACCAGGCTGGTGACCGAGGGGTCGATCGCCTGGAGGGCCAGGATACTATCAGCGGTAGTGAACAGCGTCGCCTTCCGCGCCCGGAGATACTCGTTGACTGAGAAGTGTACAAGCCGAATGACAGACCTCTCGTTACCAATGGTGACTAGTCCGAAGCAGCAGTCGACGAAAAACGCTGAGTCTGTCAGATCGTGAATCTGTGGAGATCCAAAGTCTGTTGAGATGGCAATAGCATGCTGCAGTTCCGCTGGCGTGATAGGTCTTCGCACTGTAGAGAGCCACATGAGAACATTGAGTGCTAATATTGCTCTTGCATCGCTCTCGAGACACTGTGTCAGCCGAATCTAGCCCTAACTTATTTCGATTGACTTAGGCGACTACCTTTAGATCTCGGTTGCGAGCACTGGCTTTGCTAGCGGAGCGGCAAGTAGCCGTCTGAAATCGCTCACGCAGGTTCTGATACTTTCTGAAAGGAAGAATTCAGAGTCTGTTAGGCAGTGAAAGAGAAAAACTGCTTTGAGGGTGGCCTTGTTCTTGATCTTGAGCGTGTTGTAGAGCGTGTCGCCAGACGTGTTATCGAGCGTGCTTTCGATCGTACCGTTGAGCGTGAACTTGGGCTTTGAGGGCTGTTTATTGCTTAGCTCTGTACTGCTCTGGTTATAGCTTGGATTAAGGATGGATAAGGGCATATGAGTACAGAAAACCTAGCGCTCGTTAATAAATATTCTGAGCCCTTGTGGGTCTGTCATCGGGCCGAACGTTAAAGGCAGAATTCTACAAACGGTGGATTTATCGAGAGAATGCCTGTTTTCCGCCAGCATGCGAAGAAATGGATTTTTCTCGCGGACTTGTGGAGGAATGGCTTGTTTCCCGCATAGTTGCGGAAAACTGGCTTGTTTCCGCCGGTGTGTGGAAAGAAGTCTACCTCCCGTCCTACATCTGATAAAAGCAGGCGGCGTTGTCAAGGCTATGCTACGACATACATGATCTGAAGGAGGGATTTCAGTGGCATTCGGATGGGTGGTATCTTACTATAGGTATTAGACTAGGCCCCACGCATGCGTCTTGTGGTAGCCATTAACAGAGTCTTGCTTCGTGTTAGATGTTTTGGGTTATGATACGAAGACGGTGTGCCTCTTTTTCATTTTCTCATTTCCCACATCTCATTTCTCCAACGGGTCCTGTCATCCTATATCCTCGCGTTCAGAGTCGGCCCTTTAGAAGTCTTACACAAGGACCATAAGCCTCATTCTTTACGTCAGTCGCGCACTTAAGAAACCTAAGGGAACCAATTAATACGCAAACAGCCCACAGCTTACCAACGCCATGGAGACTCAACCCGCTGGTATCTTTGCTGCATCAAGCGACAACAAGGCCATCTGCGCCAGCTACAGGCCACCGACTTGGAGGGTTTTAACAAACTGCTATAAGATAAGTTTAGTTTCATCATCGAATCCCTCGAGGAATATGAAACTCTCCTCACTAAGGCCTATCGAGATAGTGATAAAGAAGATATAAAGGAGACGGAGGGCGTGTTAGCTGGTTGTAAGTATCTATCGTCTTCGCTTTTAACTGTATAATCTTATAACAAACTGGTAAAACATCTGGGGGGTCTGACCGGCAAGCAATTAATCATGGTAATCGAATTACCCAAGAAGGAGAGGTATCCCTTAACTTGTCTTCACATGGTGGAAGGTAGTTTGGAGGGAGGTTTGAAGACTGTTAAGTATCGGGTGTGCTGATTTTAGGTTAAACCCCTATCGCGCTTAAAATCTACCATATTATTAACAGCCGCAGCCATGAACAGCTAAAGTAAGTCTCTCTTAGAGTCGGTCGAGATCTAGTTCCGGTAACCACCTAAGCGGTTGCCGATTTATCCTCCCCTGATCAATTCGGTTCCAGCCAGCCAGAACCGGCTCCTTTAATTCAGGGCTGGTTATACCACGATTTGCTTGAACAAATTGCTTTGTTTCACGCTAAGAATTCTCAATTGGAAAGAGGTTTGGAGAACCGGCTGGTGGCATTCAAATCTTAACATAATGTGGGGGCCACTTGACTTGGTCGATTGGGCGGAAGAGATACGAGTTCGCGGGTTCCATCAGAGACAGAATTATAGCTTTAAAGTTACGATAAGAAGAATGTAGTATCCGTTTTCACCCACAGCGAAGCGCCGGACCAGCCGTACTATTTCCATATCAAAAACACGTTATTAGTATAAACCGTCCCCGAGGGAAGCAATCAGAATAGGGTAAGTATGACCGGTCCTTTGCGCTCGCGCCCCATTGCTGGCACGTACTTGTAGCCCTCTCCATAAAATCCAATGCTAACTCTGCGGGCGTCTCCCTGATATCTCTCTCTAAGAAGATTTCTAAAGATCGAGGCCCTCGTCGATGGATAGATGTGGGGACCCGAGCGTTATTGAACGAAGCGCCTATTTAGGGCTTCACCAGACTTATCATCAAAGCTCGTAACTGCAGTCTTGTACTTTCGTACCTACCTTCATAGCGCCGCGCTGTGCTACTTCGTCACTATCACCTGGACCAGCGGGCTAAGAAGGAGACGCGTTTAGATTCTTCAAAGAAGAAAGCAGCCGTTTTACTTAAGTCTGGGGGCCCACTTTTTGACCACCCCTGTTTTCAACTAATGTGTAATAAATAGAGGTATGAAAAACTACTCTATTCAACTACCTATATCTCCACAATAATATAACTTGATGCCTCTAAACTTTTTGATTTAGAATCTTCAGTTTCTGAGGAATTTGAAGATTCTGACGAAATTCGCCCCACCTCTTTCTAAGCCTTGTAAATCTTCTCGATATCTACAAATACAGAATTCGGATCCGGAACCACCTTCTTCCTTTTACTAGGCATTAACCTCTTAACAGTGGCTTCTAGCTGTTTGATTTTTCGTCTTTATATAGTTAATTAGAAGTCTTTTTCATTAAAGGCCTTTTTAATCTTCTAAAACAAAAACCTCTCTGTTAGAGTGGGTTGGCCTAAGGGCCTTAAAAGGGCCTTTAGCTCCTTGGCCTTCTTGAGGGTTAAAATCCAGGGGCATGTGTAGCTATAGTCTTCCAATTTGGCCCCATGGGGAGTTAGGGGCTTCGTGATAGTGCTAGAGTTATTTTATAGCTTAAAGGCCTTGTTATTTTCCACCAAATGCCGGCTTATTAACGGCTTGCTTATATTAGCTGGCTATAACCCTCTACCCTTTTAACCATTTTAAATATTCCGATTTGAAAGCCTAACCCTTTATACCTAAGAATAACACTTTAGAAAGATTCTTTTACCGGCCACAGATGATTCCTCCAGTCCTTCGTATTACTAAGCGTTAACCAGGTTTTAATATGCATTTTTTAATAAGCTAAACACACTTAAATCTAATAGTTACAGTACGTGGGAGTAATATGTTAGTAAATAAAGGAGCTGGATCTTATTACTAAAGTATTACCATATAAATTTATACGTTATATAGCTGTAATGGCTGTTAAGAATAAGAAGGTAGTGTTAGTTAAAATCTAAGGGGGTTATTAAAGGGATAAATTTTTTAACTAGTTATTTAAGGCTAATTTTATTAATAATCCACCCTTTTTACATAGCTGAAAAATGCTAGCCTTTATAAGGACCTTTAGCCTTTAAAAACCACTGTTATTACACGAAAGCCCCCTTATAAATAACGACTGGATTAAGTAATACCCTTAAGGTAGAGATACACTTAATAAAACTGATTTAGGTGTGCGAATTTGGCTTTTTCGACGTAATTAAACGCCTTTTAGCACTTCTAATAACGTAGCTATTACTCTCCAGGCCCTTTATTAGGCTGGCTTTATCCATATTCTACTTATATTTAGGTGGAATCCTCTAAATAGCTGGAATTTAAAGGTAGTTAAACCATTTATAAATAACCTCCCCTGTAACTGCTTTTACATGTGTAACATCTATCCTCTATAGCCTCTAGGTCTTAATAACTGGATGCCTGTTAATAAAATTTTAAACTTAGCGTTTTCTAATATAGTAAGAGTCTCCTCGCTTAATAGAAATTCTGGTGGCCAGCTCTCGAATCGTTACGTGTAAAGGGGGGTCACTAAGGTCGTTCTGAAAAAGAATCCACTCGGCTAAAAGGTCCTCCTAAGGTATAGAAAGCCTCTGGTAGTCTTAGTGTGCCACTGCGTGTAGAAGGTAGCCAGCTAATCGGCTTTAGAGGGTAGTATATGGAATGGCTGTGACGACCCTGCAGGCCGTCACTTAAGCTGGGGCGGCCTGACGAATCCCCCGCAGAAGGAACAGTGTAGAAAGGCAGTACGCACGGTACTGCGCACTGGGCCAGGGGTGCAAAGACCCGAAACCCCTACAACTAATCGTTAAGTGATCACTCTAATCTCACTAAGAGCATGGTGATCACAGTAATTAAAGGCATTCTAATCACTATAATCACTCCTCATATTAAGTAAACACAGTAATTAAGGTATAAAGTACCTTTTAGTTAATTAATATAAATAGCTATAGTTATACCCACAACCACTGTAAGGGACTCTGGTTCCTTACGTTAATATTTAATTATTCATTTATATCCTACTGTTTAGACTTACCTCTATACATTATAATAATAATAACCTATAATAACATTAAACCCCCATCTAAAAGTGTTAACTTAATAAACTGTCTTTAAAACGCCCCTTACTTATTAACGTCCTATTATACGTTCTATCTTAACTTATACCAGTCCTTTTAAAGCCTGTGTCGGGTGTAAGTTATAATACGATACTAACGTTTTAATTCTAAACGCTGTTTATTAAATTCCTAAATATCACCTCTCTCCTATTAATATATTAATTTCCAGAAAAGGTAAGGAGATTAAGGAAGTGTAAGTTTAACCTTAACTCCTTACTATTAATAAGTTAGTTACACACCTTAAAGACTTAAACCTTAACTAGCAGGGACTAGTTAAGGAACTTAATAAAGCCTTCCCCAGAGATATTAAAAGCTATATCGGTCTTATTAAGAAACTTTAAGCCTAACTTAACACAGTTAAACTAGAAAATAATAACCTTAAGGGCTTATAAAAGAAACAAGTAAAACTCCCCCCACTATTACGCTTTAAGGGAGACTTTATATAGTTAAAGTCCTAAATAGCCTAACTTTAAAGTTATATCATTTATTATAATAAGTAATTCTTTAAAGAAGAAGGAAAGGTTAGGTTTACCAGAGCCTTACTAGATAGAGTAACCGTTTACTAATATAAACCCTATATGAAGATAATTAATAACCTCTTTATAAATAAAGTATAAAAAGAAGCCCTTAAGATTTAAGCTCTTTTTAATAACTTTAACATGTTTATTAACTAACTCCAGATTAAGTTTAAGGAACTAGATACCTTAAGGTGGGCTAAGTAACGCCTTATAACCTTAAGGTAAACGTCCTTAATCTTTAAATTCTCCACACGCTTTAAATTAAAAGCAGTAAAAATTAAACTTAACTAAAAGGCCTTAATAATGCTGTTCTGGAGTGGTTTAAAGGAACACGTTACTAAAGACCTTTACTAAGAAGACTAACTAGACCGTTTATAAAAACTAGTTAAAATAGCTATTAAGGTTAATAACTAGTATTATAATCACTATTATTAAAAGAACTTCTGGAAAAAACAGACCCCTTATTAGTTAAGTAAGCTTAAAAAGGGAAACCAGTCAACTGTAACAGGTTATCACCCCAGGCTAATAGATATTAATATAGTAAACCGTCAGAATCGACCTAACCACAACAAACCTTAATAACAGCAGCCGTAAAAGCAGTCTAAAAACCTATCTTAAGTCTAATACTTTAATTGTAATAAAAAAGGTTATATAGTATAGTAATACCTATTATTAAAGTAAGTCGGCTAGAAACCTATTTTAAAAGGAGGGAAGCACATCAGGTTTAACTTAGGAGATATCCATATTAAGATGGTAAGTAACGAAGAAGATTACACCTAGATAGATAAGTGTAACTTAGGAGTTAAGAAAGAAGAAGAAGAACCTTAAAACGTAATGTATTTAATCTTTAAGGGTGTTATAAAAGAGCTAATTATAAAGGTGTAGGTTACTACAGACCGACTTTAAGGTGGAAACTTAAAATTATTAAAGGTGTAAGTTATAAAAGATTAACTTTAAGAAGAAATGTTCCAGTTAGCAGTTACAGGCCTTAAAAACCTCACCTTATAAGCCTAGGAATTAAAGAAGTCTAGGAAGGACCTTAACTTAAACCTTATTAAAATGGTTAAAGGAGTTAAAGAATTAGCCCTTTAAGCTATATAAGTAATAAAGTAAGCCCTAAAAGGTAAAAGGGAATAGGTTAAAAGAATTAAGTTAGAAAAATGAAAGTTCTTCTTAATAATGTCCCCTAAGACTTTTAAACACTTTAAACACACTAAATAGATCAGCACCCTTACCTCCCTAAAGGAAGGATAACTTAAATAGATACCCTGTATTAAAACTAATATACCTTAAACTGGTACTTTAAAGGTTCCCCAGGAAGGCACAAAGTAAATATATTAGCAGAGGATTTAAAAGTTAAAGGAGAAACATTAAAAGTTAGTAAACGAAATAAAGGATTTACAGGTTAAAGGCCTTACTATAACGTTAAAAGACAAAGTAGTGGAAGTTAGGTTATAACTTTATAATAGAGTTTACTTTATTAATCAGCTTAAACACCACCTTATTAAAAAAGACCGTTTTATAAAAGAATAAACTAGGTTATTATTACCTAAGTTTTAGGAAAAGGTTTAGGAAAAATAACGTACCTAAAGGTAAGTGGAAGAAGAGAAGAAATAAGGTGCCACTTCCTCCGTTCTGTACTCTATAACCATAACACCCACAGTTAACATTAACCACCTTAACCATAAGGACATATTATAAATTAACTATATATATAATAACTATACTTTTAACTGATATTATAAACTTAAGGCCTTTTATAACCACTTCCCTAGCGTATAAAGACAGGATTACACCATTATAAAAGTGGAGTTAGAACTAACCTATTACCAAGTTTCCTATTCTTTAATAAGAGAATCTAATAATAAGCAGAAGGTTATTGTAATTAACTAAACCCCTATTATATATTAGTAAGGAGGAATGTTTAATAACTACTTAATTATAACATATTTATTACACCTTAACGGAAAAGCCTAAAAATGGTAAAAGTGAGAAAATTACCAGCAGATCTAAAAGTAAAAAGATATTATTATAATCCAGTCTTATAAAGTGTACTATCGTCTTATTAAGGACTTCTAAAACATTATACTGTTTAAAGTTAACTAGACGTTAAGGTGTAAGAACTTAAGGAAGGTTAATCACCAGGTTTACTAAAGCTGCCTGTTTTTCCAGAAGGAATTAGGAAAAGGTTATAAGCCCTTTAAAAGAGCTGGAAACTAGTAATTTACTAATTAGTAAAAACCTTAAAAAGAAAAAGAGGTATTTAAAAGTTAAGCTAGATAAGACCTTAAGGACAGATAATTACCATAACTTAAATGATAAAAAAGTATAAGTATTACTCCGTTAACGTTAATATAACAGATAGAAAAGGGAGGCCGTTTAGGGTAAAAGTAATAATTAATAATAAAAGTACTTTTAACCTAATACACCCCTTATTAGTTAACTGAAGGAAACTCCCTAATAAAAAGTATAAAAAAGTTATTCCTATACGAAATGGAGAAGGAGGCCTATATTAGTATAATAACGGTAAGGTTACCTACCACTTACCACTCCTAATTAAAGTAGATAGGGATAAATAATAAGTGGACTTTAACGTTACATTAGTTATAAAGTATAACATAATCCTAAGTCTACCTTAGTTAAAAAAGTATAACCCTGTAATTAACTAAAAGAGTGGCCACCTTACCTTTAACAAGTCCTTTAGCTGTAATTATTATTTAAAGAAAGTTAAGAAGGCGTTAAACTACTTTAAAGATATATAAAGTATTTAAAAGCACGCTAAACCCTTAAAACTAAGTACAGTTTAGGTCAGGTTTACTAAAACGGTTAAAGGATTAGAAGGTCTACTGTATTACCTAAATAACAATTTAAAAGGTAGAAAGAAGTTAAAAGCCGATTTATAAATAAGTGAAGAAGTTAACTTATTTAAAGTACCTATAAAGTATAAGAAGTTCACCCTATTTTAAAAGAAGATACTGTAATTACTAAACTATAAATTATAAGATTATAAAATTAAGTTAAAGCCAGGAGCGAAGCTTTGTAACTTTTAACCCTACCACTTAAACCCTTAACAGGCTAAGGCCCTGTAAGAGTATGTTAATAAGAACTTAAAAAACGGGTTTATTATAAAGTCCCAGTCCCTGGCGGGGTACCTAATACTGTTTGTCCCATAAAAGGGAGACGGTAAGTTATATATAGTTATTAATTATTAAATGTTAAACGAAGATATAATTAAAAACTGTTATCCATTACCACTTATTATAAAAATGTAAGAACGGATTATTAAGGTAAACTAGTTCTCCAGCCTTAATTTCCCTATAAGATTTAACCATATTAGAGTAAAAGAAGAAGATAAGTATAAAACGGCCTTTTAGACTCGTAACAGGTATTACCAGTACTATGTTATACTAATAGGATTAATAAACACCCTTATAACCTTTTAAGGCCTTATTAACAGTGTTCTCCGCCCCTTCCTTAATAAGTTTATCTTTATATATTTAAACGACGTTCTAGTTTATTCTGAAATTTTAAAAAAATATTAAAAATATATATAACAGGTTTTAACAGCCTTTAAAAAGGTAAAGCTGACAGTAAACCTAAAGAAAAGCCATTTCTACATTCAGGAACTAAACTATTTAAAGTTTAAAATAACCCTTAAAAAGCTTAAAATATAACTAGAGAAGATAAAGGTAATTAGGGATTAACCTACTTTAAAGAATTAGAAAGAGTTATAAGCCTTTATCGGTTTTATAAACTTTTATTAATGTTTTATTAAGTATTTTATAAAAATCGTAAAACCACTTTATAAACTTACAGGTAAGGGAAAGCCGTTTAAGTGGACTAATAAATAATAAAAGGCGTTTAAAGACCTTAAACACACCTTTATTACAGTATTAATCCTAGCACTCCCTGATTTTTTAAAGCCCTTTTAAATCGAAATAAACTCTTTAAAGTTTATAATTAGTGGAGAACTTAATTAAATCTAAGATGATAAGAAACGCCACCTAATTACCTTCTTATTAAAAGGAATCTATAGCTTAGCTTTATAATATCTAATTTATAATAAGGAATTAATAATAATTATTTAATACTTTACTAAATAAGCACTGTATTTAAATAATATAGAAGAACTAATCTAGGTTTTTTCAGATTATAATAACCTTTAATACTTCCTAACGAAAGAACTTAGCTTATAATAAATATAATAGGCAGAGTTAATAACCCTATTCCACTTCTAGATTTACTATGTTAAAGGAAAAGATAATAAATAAGCTAATACTTTTAATTAAAAACAGGATTATAAGGATGCTAACCCAGTCCTAATCCCTGTTATTATATTTAATAAAGCAGAGAACGGCACCTTAAAATATACACTATAAGTGTTAAACAACTAAACACTGGAACAAACTATTAACATATATATAAATTTATAAATAAAGTATAACATCTATTAATAGTAACAGGACTTTTAAGTAAGAAGGTTAATAAAAGGAACCTGTAAGTATAAATACCCTTTAGGAGATTTCTTAAGGTACGTGTAAGATTATAGTAAGGAGTGCCCAAAGCATTTAAACTACAACGAAACTGGTTATTAACTAAAATAGCTATTAAAAGGCGTAAACAGTATACCTAAACCAGAAGTAAGGCTTTAATACTAAGAGAAACCGTACGTTTATAATTTAAAAAAATAAAAGGAGTATATTTAACAGGTTTACAAGTCTTAACTTAAAGGACATATAGGCTAAGCTAAAACTCTTACACAGGCTTAATAAGCGTACACCTTCTTAGGAATAAAGAAGTTAGTTAAAAAAGTGGTTAATAACTGTAACGTCTGCCACTATAAGCAGAATTAACAGTATAAGCCTTATAAACTTCTTAAACCACTCCCTATACCATAAGCGCTATAAAGCTCCATCTTACTTAACTTCGTCACTAAGATCTTAAAGTTTAAAGACCCTATTACAGAAATTACCTATAACTAAATCCTTATAATAATTAACAGATTAATGAAATAGGCCTACTTTTTACTAACCTTAAAAGATATAATAGTAAAGTAACTTATTTATATCTTTAAGAAAAAGGTAATTTTATAACACCTTTAGCCAGATAATATTATTATAAATTAAGATAAGCTAATTATGTTAAAGTTCTAATAAGGATTAATGTAAAGAATAGGTGTGAAAAGTAAACTTTTAACAGTATTCCACTTACAGATAGACAGTTAAATAGAGTAAGTTAACCAGATACTTATAACGTATCTTTAAACTTACATTAACTTCAAATAAGATAATTAGCTTAAGCTGTTATTAATAATACAGATAACTTATAACATAACGCTAATTAAGTTAACAGGTATGTTACTATTTTTCACTAACTATAATAAAAAGCCTAAACTCTATTAAGGGCCACTTACCAACGCCCCCTAAGCCATAATCTATACAGACTAGATATAAGAACTACATAACTATTTATAAACCAAACTTAAGTTTACACGTAAATAAATAAAGAAGTTTACTAATAAACATTAAACTAAATAACTAGTGTTTAAAAAAGGACTTTATTATAATAATAAATAAGTTAAGGGACTGACTTTTTAAAAGGGGGATTACGTTTACCTTTTTTCACAAAACCTATATTTAAAACAGCCTAATAAGAAGCTTAACTTTAAAAGGTATAAACCGTTCTAAATTAAGAAAAAGGTCACCACCTTTAATTATAAATTAAACCTACCTGCTAATATAAAAGTGTGGATTAAGGTTTTTCACGTCTCACTTTTAAAACCTACCTTAAAGGAAGTTCCTTTAAAAAAGAAGATTAAGATTAACACTAATAAGGATAAGTATAACGTTAAGGAAGTTATAGATTTAAAAAAAGGAAAGAACACGTTTAAATATCTTATTAAATAGTTAAATTACAGCCCTAAAAGTAACTTATAGGAATTAGTTAAAAATCTTAAGTGCCTAGACCTGATTATAAAGTTCCATTAAAAAAATCCAGACTAATTAAAACTAATAATAAAAACTAGAAATAAGATAAAATCTAACATTTAAACTACTATACTGAAAAGTAAAATTATTATGGGACTTAAAGCCTAAGAAACAGCAGGAAACTCCTTAGTAAGTATAAGAGGACATTTATTAAAACCCTTAATTAGGGTTAAAAGGACCTTAAACCTAATAAGGAGGCTGGGCCTTTAAAGTTCCCAGCACATTCCACATAAAAATAAATACTGTTAAAAAAAAAAAAAAGTTAATAAAAAGAGAATAAACAGGTACACTACTGTTACGTTAGGAAAAGCCGTTTTCATTTATTAAAAGAAAAGAGTAATAAATTAAGTTAAAAAGAAGTCACCGGCTATAGTAACCCCCTAGAAAAGGAACCGTACACCGGCTCCACTAAGAGGCTTCCCCAATCAAACTCAGGAACTGGTACAGTTACTTCTTAAGCCTTACACTCCTCCTCCACTATAATATCAAACTTATAACTAAAAAGTTCGTCTGCCTGCCACACTAGTTCCTTTTATTAATCCTTAAGGCGTAGAAACTTAAAGGCTGTGTTATAAAAAAGGAGAGCAGTTTCACGCTCCTTAATGTTAAAGCGCTTCTTTTTATCTAGAACTCCACACAGGACAGACAGATCGTTTCCATAAACGTTATAAGATAAGTATACAGTCCCACTAACCGTTACATAGTAGCCACATAACTCACTCTTACTAGCCACCTTATAGTCTGGCAGGTTTAGGCGGTAGTAACGATTACACTTTACAGGTATAACGATCCTAAAAGTAAAAATAAACTTAACATTAGTAATATAATGTTTAGTTAATAAAGGCGTTACGTTTCTCCTATTTTTAATTACCTAATTAGATAACATAATAATTAGTAAAGAGAGGAAGGAACGTATAAATAGTTCTTTATAGAAAAAGAACGTTAAAAAGGGGGAATTATGTAACAACCTTACAGGCCGTCACTTAGGCCAGGGCGGCCTAATAAATCCCCTGTAAAAGGAACAGTACAGAAAGGTAGTACGTATAATATTACATATTAGGCTAAGGGTGTAAAGACCTAAAGCCCTTATAACTAATCGTTAAGTGATTACTCTAATCTCTCCAAAAGCACGGTGATTACAGTGATTAAAGGCATTCTAATCACTATAATCACTCCTTATATTAAGTAAGTATAGTAATTAAGGTATAAAGTACCTTTTAGCTAATTAGTATAAATAGTTATAGTTATACTTATAACTATTATAAGGGACTTTAGTTCCTCACATTAATATTCAATTATTCATTTATATCCTACTATTCAGACTTACCTTTATATATTATAATAATAACAATCTACAGTAACATTAAACCCCCATCTAGGAGTGCTAGCTTAACAAGCCGTCTTCAGAACACCCCTTACTTATTAGCGTCCTACTATACGTTCTGTCTTAACCCACGCCAGTCCTCTTAAGGCCTGTGTCAGGTGCAGGTTGTAATAATAGCATACCGTTATACAGCCTTTTAAATTAATAGACCTGCTTTAACAGCTGCACAGGCCGTACGCATGTTAAATTCAGTCCACTACATCTTTAATGGCTGCTTTTACTACGTGGAAAGAATGGAAAAGGTTATATTCGAAATGGGAGAGAAATTAAGGTTTGTCGGAGGGGGTTGAAATAGTAATATGATTAGACACGGTGGTCGAAAACAAAGGTGGTTAAAAAGTGGGCCCCCAGACTTATTATTCCTATACTTTATAAGATGTTCGACAGAGTTAGGGCCCTCAATAGATGCTTCGCGGAGGCAGAATCCTTTAAGCTGCAACTAAAGGAGTACTGTATTAACGGTGGCATTATTATCATTCACTTACTTTCCTCCATCTTTAAGTTTCTACGGGAGGACATGCCATTAAAGGAACGTCTATCTTTAAGTAAGTCAGCATTTTAGTCTTCTTTATATATAATCCCGCGAATTAATGTTTGTCATTCTGACTTGAGTTCTTCTCTTAATCTCAGGCGGCGGTGGCTTGATAAGAGTTATTTAGTCGCCGTTACACAGATGGATTAGCTACCTTCCAAAGCAGAGGATCTGTTAAGATCGGGTGGACCTAACTTATCTACATACCTGTATATTTCCAAACACTTAATGCCTGCCCACAAAACCAGGATCTTATATATTCCGTAGTGCACAAACCATTATAAAATCTTAATAAATGTTTTAGCTGTAACGTCATCTCTAGTCTCTTATATTAGTTTGTTAGCTACTACGTTAATTGCCCCCGCCGCCCTATTTATAACGTAAGTTTTACTGTTTCCCCAAAGCTCCTTACCAGATGTTTAAAGTATATAAAGAGAGCTTAGGTAATATAGGTGGTATGTGGGAAAGGGATTAAGAAAAGTCTAGCTACTATCTCCAGCTACTCTAATTTTTCACCTCTCTCAAGCAGCAACCTCACCACAGCCTCGTGGCCCTCATACGCAGCTAACATTGACAGTGTCCAGCCATCCCTATCCTTTACCTCTATATCCGCGCCCCTCTCAAGTAACAACTTTACCACGGCCTCGTAGCCCTCATACGCAGCTAACATTAACAGTGTCCAGCCATCCCTATCCGTCACCTCTATATCCGCGCCCCTCTCAAGCAGCAACCTCACTATAGCCTCGTAGCCCTGGTTCGCAGCTAACCATAACAGTGTCCAGCTAACCCTGTTCTTCGCCTCTATATCTGCGCCCCTCTCAAGCAGCAACCTCACTATAGCCTCGTAGCCCTGGTTCGCAGCTAACCATAACAGTGTCCAGCTAACCCTGTTCTTCGCCTCTATATCCGCGCCCCTCTCGAGCAGTAACCTCACTATAGCCTTATAGCCCTGGTTCGCAGCTAACCATAACGGTATCCGGCCATCCCTATCCTTCGCCTCTATATCCACCCCCCTCTCAAGCAGGAAACTCACCATAGCCTTACTACCCTGGTTTGTAGCCCATTGTAATAGTACCTGGCTGTCCCAGTCCTTTACCCCTTCCTTAACATCCTTAAATCTATTAATATGACCTATTATACTCAGCGTTTCCTTATCTACTCCCACCTCGGCACGGTGATCTGGATAGGTCCCTATGCTTTCTAGTGCCATGCTATACATCTTTATAGCTTTCTGGAGTTTTTTGCCTAAATCTTTATAACTTTCCATCACACTCAAGAGCACTTTAAAGTTCCATAATCTGACCACTTTGTCCAAGTAACCTTATAATGGTGGTAACGGCCTTATAAAGCCCCTTTAACTGTCTATAAATAATTTATAGTCTCGATCTTATTTGTATTAGAGTACCTCCCAGTCCTAAACGAGTATAAGGTCTGTTAGGGATACTGGGATCCGTTATAGACGTTCCGACCACTTATTATCCGTATTAGTTAGGGGAGCTTAAATTATAATAATTACTAAATAGTCGTTACATAACCTTATAATTATAAGCTCCACCACTTTGTTAAGGAGGTAAATGGCATCTCCCTTTTAAACAGCTTTCGTTAAAACTTAAAGAGGGAACAGAGAGTCCCCGTACCTTCCTATGTTAAAACCACCACGTACATTCTTCCAGGTAACCCTAATATGCTAGATATTACTTTAAGTATCATCTCCCCAAATTAAAGATACTTTACCAAGAATATAACCTTTTCCCCAGATTACAGCTACACCCCGCTTATTACTTTATACTCCCACAGATACCTAATTAAAGAGGGAGAGTTTAATAAGTCTCTTAAAGACTACCTCCCATATAACCCTGTAATCAGCTAATAACTTTATAAGGCTATAAGAACCTATATTAAATAAAGTATAAACCTTATTGACAGGATTTGTAACCTTACGGGTGTGGTACATGTCTACTAATTGGTTTAAAGGGTGGATTATAAGAGAGTGCAGTACCTTTAAGTAATTTATTATAAACTGGGGCTAGAAGGTTATATGTTATATTAAGTAAGTTATTAAAGGGACTAACGTCTGTAGGTTGGGACAGGTGTTGTAAGGTAGCTTTAACGTGTTAAGACCTAAGTAGAATATTAACCCATCCACTTTATCAGGCCCACATTTGATTAGGATCTGTTAAGCTATAGTAACTTTTTAAAGGACCTGAGATAGCTTATTAACGTTTACGCGATTAGTTATTGTTTTACCACATACCCAGATACATTGAAACCATGGCCGTTCCAGTAAAGCGAGGATTGGCCGGGGAGTTGACAGGCTGATTTGTTCCTTAGCAGCGGACTTACAGAGTGCTTTAAACGCTCCGTCGGTATCGCTCGACGCCTCTCCGAGCCAGACAATAACGCGATTAGCGCTAGTATAAATCTTAGCTATGGATTGAACCTGCTGTTCCTTCTCTTTATTGTCTTTCTGGTTGATGCAGATGGCATCTATTTATAAGACGCGGTCGAAGAGGCGATTTCGGATATGTAACAGCGCCGCATAAAGGTTCTGTGTGACATGTAGGCGACGGGGGGCGAGAAAAATGTCGCCTTTACCATCTGGCTCTTGGATACAGATGGATTGTTTGTCTTCCTCGGAACCCCACACGTACGACAAAGCTTCGTAGAGATGGGCCCCTTGACCCAGTTCCTGCAGGGGATACTCGAAAAGCTGACATTGGATGGGGGCCCCCTTGTCTTTGTGCCCCATGAGACGAATTAAGTGAATGTTGCCATGTTCTGACAGAGGAGAGTAGTCGTATGCGTCCGCAGCCCTACCGGACTTGGGCCTAAGCTCCGATCCAGCCATGGACGGTTTGGTTCCCTTCTCCGCCTCCGGAGTTTCCTCTGGTGTGCTGCTGGGTGGAGTTGAAGAAGTGCTGCGACACAGGATCTTTAAGGTGAACGTGGGTGAAGGAGGGACGAGGAACTACCAAGATATCGGTTTGAAGAAGTTGCCTAACTCATCACGTGTCGCAGCCTAACCGGGACCTGGCTGACGGGGGCCGGTGCTCCCATGTGGTTGTCGATTGATTTGATTGATTGTCATTTTTCGTGAAGGTTCTCCACCCAGTGTGAAGTGGCACGTGCACTAACTCTCTATAAGTAACCTAAGCTAGCCAATGAAATCCTCTTGGCAAAACGAGAAATAAGAAACCGAAAACAGGTAACAGGTCAAGGTTTCGCAACAAAAACTCCAAACAACACCCCCAGGCGGGGGAAGAAAAGGGGTGAAAGCAGAGATGGGAATCAGTACAAAGGTGGCAATCTAGTTGTTCTAATGTAAACACAAATTATAGCCGTGCTCCGTGTTTCTGTGGAGCTCCCTGAGTACGCCGAGACGGCGCCTGTACTCCGCTAAGGAGGCGGGATAGCCCCTTTGCGTCATTACCGGGGTGTGAGAGCGTTATAGGCAATCCTTCATGACGAAGGTACAGTGTCGGGGGGATGTTGGTCTGACAGCCTTACCGCACTTACAGTTGAGCCACTGCTGATGGTTGAAGCGTAAGTGGTAGGCCTGGAAGTCTCCGTGGTCAGAGAAGTCGGCGATGAGGTGGTGTCGCTCCCTCTGGGGGAGGTTCCGGACGTGCTTGCCTACTTGCCAGGGGTCTGACTTTGCTGCGCACATACCGGACCTGTGGTGGGCCCACCAAACTTCTAATCGCTTCTCCTTGTCCCCTGCCCTCCCAGACCACGTGGTTGCGGTGGGGCTGATGCCCAAGGATATTAATGTGGCTGGCTCTGGCGCCAACGGAAGTTTCTGAGACATCCTGGCGCCACTATTCGCAGGCATCCTTTCAAGGGCCAGGGGAAAGGGAAGGAAGACTTTACAAAAGAGCTAGAGTGTGCTGTGGAGCATGCTTCAAGCTGTCTTGCTCGTCTGGATAGCCAGTAGTCGCTGATTACTGTTGCCACCTGGCCTCCCTGGACAGACACCATAGCAGAGAAATGGTTCTACACCCTTCGGTGTATCTGCGGGGTACTTGTCCTTTGCGCAGGAGAACGATTCTAGTAATCCGAAGGTACACCTCTTTAGCCAGGCGCCCACATGTTAATGTGCGGTAATATGCCTAGAGTACTGGTCCGGTGATTTTAAGTATGTTTAAAATTAGGCCGTAAAGCTGGGGCTTTAGTTTTTAGTAGTGGAATAAAGGATTACTAAACTTCCTCTAGTGTAACTGTAATACTCCATAAGTAGACGCGTTAATAGGGTAAGACCGGCTTTAGGGCTTAAAAAGTAAGATTGGGCTTTACAAATATCACTATCCGCCCCTTAGATAGTAGTACTGTAAATATAATACGACGGAGAAGGTAAGTATATCCCTGAAATTCCTATAAATAAAGTCACACTATTAATTATATAAGATAATAATCTGAGGTAGGTAAGAGGATAAGCAGCTTGCCGTAGACCTAGGCACCGGGCTGGTCTGGGACGTGAAACTTTATAACTACTCCGCTTTCTAAAATTGAAAATTCTACTACTTAAAGATAAGGTCCCCTAGAACTTACTAATTTAATAATACGTTATCCCTGTGGCTAGCTAACAAGCACTTTAAAAGAAGCCTTATTAATTAGTATATCTGCCCTATAAGATTTACCTAGGAGGACTATACGGCTTAATACGGAGGTAGATAGTATAGCTGTAAGATGCGGATGAGGCCGTTGCCGCAATCAGGGATGTTTTTAAGGTGAGGGTGGGTGCTGAGAAGGTGGTCATTCAGCATCTAATACTGTGATTCTAGTGTCTGGCATTAGGTTGCGTCTAAAGTGGATAGTAAATACTTCAGGCTCATTTGTCAAATTACATAATCGCGCCTTAGCGCCACGGAACCGCAGCGCGGCCAAGTACCAGAGCTTCACTTAGCTAAGAGGACGGCTCCCTAAATACAACAAGACTTGATGGCGGTAATTACTGTGTTCTTAGTTAACTGTGTTAAATTCTACAATTAAGAGTCTTAAACAAGCGATAATATTACTGCTTTTCTATCAGTGCGTAAATTACAATGCGTGTAAAGCCCCGATTTTCACGTGTTAAGCCGAACAAACCGTTAACAAGCAGCCCCCGTTAGGCATTAACGCTCGCGAACACTGTGAAAGCCTTTAACCGATAAAGTTATAACTAACACAAAGGCCCTAAAAATCATCTACACAAGCTTAGAAGACTAGATACTCTAGTTAAGGAGCTTTTAAAGCCACGTAAAGAGAGCTAGCTTATAGAAATACGTGGACCCTAATATTACAACCTGCACCCGACACAGGCCTTAAAAGGACTGGTGCAGGTTAAGACAGAACGTATAGCAGGACGCTAACAAGTAAGGGGCGTTCTAAAGACGGCTTATTAAGCTAGCACTCCTAAACGGGGGTTTAATATCACTATAAGTCGCTGTCACTATAATACACAGAGGTGAGTCTAAACAGTAGGACATAAATGAATAATTAAATACTAGCGTAAAGAACTAAAGTCCCTTACAGTGGTTATAGGCACAACCATGGCTATCTATACTAACTAACTAAAAGGTACTTTATACCTTACTTAATAGTCTGCTACTTAATAGGAGATTAAACACTCTGCCACTAAGCACCTCCTACTCAAATGTCCCACAAATACTCAGTAAGTGAGCACTCCTGCTAAGACTAAGCAGCTGCTAATTAGTTATAAGGGCTTCAGGTCTTTACACCCCTAGCCCAATACGTAGTACCGTGTGTACTATCTTCCTACACTGTTCCTTATGTGGGGGATTCGTCAGGCCGCTCCGGTTTAAGTGACAGCCTACAGGGTCGTCACATAACTCCCCCTTTTTAACATTCTTTTTCCATAAAAAACCCTAGTAAAAGCGTTCCTTCTTTCTTAACGTAATTATACCTACTAACCGTATGTAAAAACACTCTTTAAAAAACAGCACCTCTTATCACCGTAACCTTACAGATTTTACTTTAACTTTTAAATTATAAATGTCACCTTATAATCGTTATTCTTTAAAATCGCTTTCCTGTCTTATTACTGCACAATTAAACAGCTACTCTAAATATTTACTAATAAGAGCTTCGTCTTTATACGACACGTTTAATTATAATAACGCTTTCCTTTAACAGCTCCTTTTTAAAAAGTGCCGTCTTAACATTAAGCACGACGTTACTATGTAGAACTTAGAGTTAAAAACTTAAAAACTCTGTAAAACCATTACTTAACTTAAACGGATTAAAACCTAACGCTGTAGGATAGAGGAGCGAGTTTTTTCTACGTTTAATTAGGAGGCAGAGATCCTCCATTTCCAGGAGCAGGAGGAGGCCTGTCTGGCTGCTCCTCCTAAGGCTAACAAGTCCTTTAACTAGGGAGGCTTTCTAGTAGGAACACCTACTAGTTCTTTTTCCAGGGGGTTACCACAGCTAATAACCTTTTCTTAACTTAATTCGTAACTTCTTTCCTCTTACAGTTCTGTAATAACAGCGTGCTTATTTTCTTTTTACTAACTTTCTTTTTAACGGTGCTTATAGAGTTCTAAAGGCCTGGCCTTCTTATAAAGTCTAAGGTCCTTTTAACCCTAGCTAAGGTTTCTAATAAATATCCTTCCATACCTACTAAGGAGTTTCCTACCGCTTCTTAGGCTTTAAATCCTATAATAGTCTTACTTTTTAATTTAGTAATTTAAATATCAGATCTTATCTTATTTCTGGTTTTTATCGTTAGTTTCAGTCAGTCTAGATTCTTTTAATAGAACTTTATAATTAAGTCTAAGTATTTAAGGTTCTTAACTAATTCCTATAAGTTACTTTTAAGGCTATAATCTAGCTATTTAATAAGGTACTTAAATGTGTTCTTTCCTCTCTGTAAATTTATAACTTCCTTAACGTTATACTTATCCTTATTAGTGTCAATCTTAATCTTCTTTTCTAAAGGAACTCCTTTTAAGGCAGGTTTTAAAAGTAAGATATAAAAAACCTTAATCCACACCTTTATATTAATAGGTAAGTTTAATTTATAATTAAAGGTGGTAACCTTTTTCTTAATTTAAAATAATCTGTACCTTTTAAAGTTAAGCTTCTTATTAGGTTATTTTAAACGTAAGTTTTGTGAAAAAAGGTAAACGTAATCCCCCTCTTAAAAAGTCAGTCCCTTAACTTATTTACTATTATAATAAAGTCCTTTCTTAAGTATTAATTATTTAGTTTAGTGTTTATTAGTAAACTTTTTCATTTATTCACATATGAATTTAAGTTTAGCTTATAAGTAGTTATATAACTCTTACATTCAGTTTACATATATTATAACTTAAGAGGTGCTAATAGGTGGGCCTTAACAGAGCTTAGGCTCCTTACCGTAATTAATAAAGAATGGTGACACACCTATTAACTTAACTAATATTATATTATAAGTTATTTATACTGTTAATAATAACTTAAGTTAATTATCTTATTTAAAGTTAACGTACACTTAAAAATACATTATAAATATTTAATTAACTTACTTTATTTAGCCGTCCGTCTATAGATGGAAAGCTGTTAAAAGCTTACTTTTCACACCCATTCTTTACATTAATCTTTATTAAAACTTTAATATAATCAGCTTATCTTAATCTGTAACGATATTATCTAGCTAAAGGTGTTATAAAACTACCTTTTTCTTAAAGATATAAATAAGTTACTTTACTATTATATCCTTTAAGGTTAGTAAAAAGTAGGCCCATTTTATTAATCTATTAATTACTATAAGGATCTGGTTATAAGTGACTTTTATAACAGGGTCCTTAGACTTTAAAATCCTAATAATAAAGTTAGTGAGATTAAACTCCACGGCGCCTATAGTATAGGGAGTGGTTTAAAAAGCTTATAAGGCTTATAGCGTCGATTCTGCTTTTAATAGCAGACGTTACAGTTATTAACCACTTCCTTAACTAACTTCTTTATTCCTAAAAAGACGTATACTTATTAAACCTACGTAAAGGTTTTAACCCAGCCTATATATCCTTTAAGTCGAGACTTATAAACCTGTTAAATATACTCCTTCTGTTTATCCAAGTTATAAACGTACAGTTTCTTTTAATACTAAAGCCTTACTCTTAGTTCAGGCACACTATCTACACCTTCTAACAGCTATTCCAGCTAACAACTAATTTTATTATAATTTAGGTGTATTAGGCACTCCTTCCCATAATCCTACATATACCTTAAAAAGTCTCCTAAAGGGCACTTATACTTACAGGTTCCTTTCACTAACCTTTTTACTTAAAAGTCCTATTATTATTAATAAATATTATATTTTATTTATAAGTTTATACAGACATTAATAATTTATTCTAATATCTAGTTATCTGACACTTATAATGTGTGTTCTAAGGTACCGTTCTTTACTTTATTAAATATAATAACAGGGACTAGGACCGGATTAACATCCTTATAGTCCTATCTCCAACTAAGGGTATCAGCTCGCCCATTATCTTTTCCTTTAATATAATAAATCTAAAAATGGAACAGGGCTATTAATTTTACCTATTATACTTACTGTAAATTAAGTTCCTTCGTTAGGAAGTATTAAAGGTTATTATAATTTGAAAAGACCTGGACTGGTTCTTCTATACCGCTTAGATATAATACCTACTTAATAAAGTATTAAATAATCGCTATTAGTTCCTTATTGTAAATTAGGTATTATAAGGCTGGGCTGTAGATCCCTTTTAATAAAAAGGTAACTAGGTGGCGTTTCCTATTATCCTAGATTTAATTAAGTTCTCCACTAATTATAAACTCTAAAAAGTCTGTTTTAACTTAAAAAGGCTTTAAAAAGTTAGGGAGAGCCAGGACTGGCGCTGTAATAAAGGTGTGTTTAAGGTCCTTAAACGCCTTCTATTATCTATTAATCCACTTAAACGGCTTTCCTTTACCTGTAAGTTTATAAAGTAATTTTACAGTTTTCGTAAAATACTTAATAAAACAGTAATAAAAGTTTATAAAACTGATAAAAGCTTACAGTTCTTTCTAATTCTTTAAAGTAGGTTAATCCCTAATTACCTTTATCTTCTCCAGTTACATTTTAAACTTTCCAGGAGTTACCTTAAACCTTAAATAGTTCAGTTCCTAAATATAAAAGTAGCTCTTCTCCAGGTTTACTATCAGCTTCGCTTTCTTAAAAGCTGTTAAGACCTGTTATATATACTTCTAGTGGTCTTTTAAAGTTTTAAAATAAATTAAAACGTTATTTAAATATATAAAGATAAACTTATTAAGGAAGGGGTGGAGAACACTGTTAATAAGGCCTTAAAAGGTTACAGGGGTATTTATTAATCCCATTAATATAACACAGTACTGGTAATACCCGTTATAAGTTTAAAAAGCCGTCTTATACTTATCCTCTTCCTTTACTTTAATATAGTTAAATCTTATAGGGAAGTTAAGATTAAAGAACCAGTTTACTTTAATAATCCGTTTTTACATTTCTGTAATAAGTGGTAATAAATAACGATTCTTAATCGTATCTTTATTTAATATTCAGTAATTAATAACTATATATAACTTACCGTCTCCCTTCCTTAAAATAAACAGTATTAGGTACCCTGCCGGGGATTAGGACTCTATAATAAACCCGTTTTTTAAGTTCTCATTAACATACTCTTACAGGGCCTTAACCTGCTAGGGATTTAAATAATAAGGCTGGAAGTTATAGAGCTTCACTCCTGGCTTTAACTTAATCTTATAATCCTATAATTTATAATCTGGTAATTATAATATCTTTTTTCTAAACAGGGTAAACTTCCTATACTCCGCAGGTACCTTAGATAAGTTAACTTCTTCACTTATCTGTAAATCAGCTCTTTACTTTTCTCTATCTTTTAAGTTATTATTTAGGTAATATAGTAAACTCTTTAATCCTTTAACTATCTTTATAAACTTAACCTAAACTATGCTTAGTTTTAAGGGTTTAGTGTGCTTTTAAGTACTTTATACATCTTTAAAGTAATTTAATACCTTTTTAACTTCCTTTAAATAATAATTATAACTGGTGGACTTATTAAAGGTAAGGTGGCCACTCCTCTAGTTAATTATAAGATTATACTTTTCTAGCTAGGGTAGACTTAGAATTATATTATAGCCTGTAACTGGTATAACGTTAAAGTCTACTTATTATTCGTCCTTATCTACTTTAATTAGGAGTGGTAAGTGGTGGGTGATTTTACTGTTATTATATTAATACAAGCCTCTTTCTCTATTTTAAATAAGAATAGCCTTTTTATACTCTTTATTAGGGAGTTTCCTTCAGTTAACTAATAAGGGGTATATTAGGTTAAAAGCACTCCTGTTATTAATCATTACTTTTACCTTAAATGGCCTCCCTCTTCTATCTGTTATATTAATATTAATAAAATAATACTTATACTTTTTTAATATCTAAATTATAGTAACCATTTATCTTTAAAGTCTTATCTAGCCTAACCTTTAAGTGCCTCTCCTTCTTCTTAGGGTTTTTACTAACTAGTAAACTATTAGTTTCCAGCCCTTTTAAAGGGCCTATAACCTTTTCCTAATTCCTTCTGGAAAAATAGGTAGCTTTAATAGACCTAGTAGTTAACCTTTCTTAAATTCTCACACCTTAACGTCTAATCGACTTTAAACGGTATAATGTTCCTAAAGTCCTTAATAAGTTAATAATACACTTTACAGGCTTAAATTATAATAATATCTTTTTACTCTTAAATCTGTTAGTAATCTTCCCACTTTTACCATTCCCTAACTTTTCTGTTAAAATGTAATAAATATGTTACAACTAGGCAGTTATTAAATACCCCTCCTCACTAACACATAGTAAGGGCCTAGTTAATTATAATAACCTTCCACTTATTACTAGATTCCCTTATTAGGGAGTAGGAGATTTAATAATAGGCTAGTTTTAACTTTACTTTAATAATAGTGTAATCCCGTTTTTACATACTGGGGAAATGGTTATAAAGGGCTTTAAGTCCGTAATACCGGTTAAAAATGTAATTATCATACATATAATTAATTTATAGTATATCTCTATAATTAAGGTGGTTAATGTTAATTATAGGTGTTACGGTTATAAAGTACGGAATAGGGGAAGTGGTACCTTATTCTTTCTCTTCTTCCACTTACCTTTATATACGTTATTTCTCCTAAACTTCTTTTTAAAACTCAGGTAACAGTAACCCAGCTTATTCTTTTATAAAATGGTCTTCCTTAATAAGTTAATATTTAAATTAATTAGTAAAGTGAACTTTAATATAAAGTTTTAACCTAATTTCCACCACTCTGTCCTTAAACGTTATAATAAGGCCTTTAACCTGTAAGTCCTTTATTTTATCTACTAATTCTTAATACTTTTCCTTCAGTTCCTAAACCCTTTATTAATATGTTTACTTTATACCTTCTTAAGGGACCCTTAAGGTACCAGTTTAAGGCACACCAGCTTTAATATAAGGCAGTTATTTAAACTGTCTTTCTTTTAGGGAGGTAAGGGTGTTAACCCACTTAGTATGTTTAAAGTGTTTAAGAGTTTTAAAAGGTACTGTTAAAAAGAACTTCTGTTTCTCTAGCTTAATTCTCTTAATTTATTCTTTTTCACCTTTTAAAGCTTACTTTACCGTTTAAGTGGCCTAAAAGGCTAGTTTTTTAACTCCTTCCACCATCCTAATAACTTTTAAATCAGGGTCTTTCTTAAACTTCCTTAATTCCTAAGCTTATAAGGTAAGGTTTTTAAAACCTGTAATAGCTAATTAAAACATTTTTTCCTAAAGTTAATCTTTTATAACCTACACCTTTAGTGGTTTTAAGTTTCCACCTTAAAGTCGGTCTTTTACAACTTACACCTCCGTAGTTAACTCTTTTAAGACACCTTTAAGGACTAGGTACACCACGTCCTAGGGTTTTTCCTTTTCTTCTTCCTTATCTCTTATATTACACTTATCTATTTAGGTGTAATCTTCTTTATTACCTGCCATCTTAACATAGATATCTTTTAAATTAAACCTAACGTGCTTTCCTCCTTCCAAAACAGGTTTCTAACCAACTTACTTTAATGACAGGCATTACCGTGTTATATGTCCTTTCTTATCATAATTAAAGCACTAAACTTAAGATAGGTCCTTAGACTGCTTTTATTACTATTATCGTTAAGGCTTATCGCAATTAGGTTAGTTCTAACAGTTTACTATACTAATGTTTATTAACCTGGGGTGGTAACCTGTTATAGTTAACTGGTTCCCCTTTTTAAGTTTACTTAACTGGTAAAGGGTCTGTTTTTTTTAAAAGTTCTTCTAATAATAGTGATTATAATACCGATTATTAACCTTAATAGCTATTTTAACCAGTTCTTACAAGCAGTCCAGTCAGTCTTCTTAATAAAGATCTCCAGTGACGTGTTCCTTCAGACCGCTCCAGAATAGTATTACCAGGGCCTCTTAATTAAGCTTAGTCTTTACTACTTCTAGTTTAAAGTGTGTGGAGAACTTAAGGATTAAGGACGTCTGTCTTAAGGCTATAAGGTGTTACTTAGCCCACCTTAGGGCGTTTAGTTCCCTAAACTTAGTTTAGAGTTAGTTAATAAACACGTTAAAGTTGTCGAAAAGAGCCTAAATCTTAAGGGCTTCCTTTTATGCTCTATTTACAGAAAGGTTATTAATTATCTTTACATAAGGTTTATACTAGCGAGTGGTTACTCTATCTAGTAAGGCTCTGGTGAACCTGACCTTTCCTTCTTTTTTAAAAAACTACTTATCGTAATAAGTGATATAACTTTAAAGCTAAGCTATCTAAGACTCCAGTTATGTAAAGTCTCCCTTAAAGCATAAGGGTAAAGGGAGTTTCACTCGTTTCTTCTATAAACCCTTAAAGTTATTATTCTCTAGCTTAATAACGTTAAGTTAAGCTTAAAGTTTCTTAATAAGACTAATACGGCTTTTAATATCTCTAGGGAAGGTTTTATTAAATTCCTTAACTAGTCCCTACTAGTTAAGGTTTAAGTCTTTAAGGCGTGCAGCTAACTTATTAATAATAAGGAGTTAAGGTTAAGCTTACACCTCCTTAACCTCCTTACCTTTTCTAAAAGTTAATATATTAATGGGAGATAGGTAATATTTAGGAATTTAATAAATAACATTCAGAACTGAGACGTTAGTATCGTATTACAACTTATACCTAACACAGGCCTTAAAAGGACTAATACAGGTTAAGATAGAATGTATAGCAGGACGTTAATAAGTAAGGGGCGTTCCGAAGACGGCTTATTAAGTTAGCACTTTTAAACAGGGGTTTAATATCACTGTAAGTCGCTATTATTATAATGCACAGAGGTGAGTCTAAACAGTAAAACATAAATAAATAATTAAATACTAGTGTGAGGAACTAAAGTCCCTTACAGTAGTTATAGGTATAACTATGGCTATCTATACTAACTAACTAAAAGGTACTTTATACCTTGCTTAGTGGTCTGCTGCTTAGTAGGAGACTAAGCACTCTGCCACTAAGCACCTCCTGCTCAGATGTCCCACGAATGCTCAGTAGGTAAGCACTCCTGCCAAGACTAAGCAGCTGCTGGTTGGTTGTAGGGGCTTCGGGTCTTTGCACCCCTGGCCCAGTGCGCAGTACCGTGCGTACTGTCTTCCTGCACTGTTCCTTGTGCGGGGGATTCGTCAGGCCGCTCCGGTCCAAGTGACGGCCTGCAGGGTCGTCACACCTAAAGGAGAAGAACTGTAGTTAATAAAGCTGGAAAAGCTAACGTTCTTAAACTTTCTAAGAAAGACTATTAATAGAGTTATACACCACCCTAAGTAGCTCTTAGAGCTTACGGCTATGTAAACCACTAACTATTAAGGCGATCTAAAAGATTACTAAATTAACCTTACTAAATATAAAAGTCTAAAGAAAAGGTTAAGGGTGTTAGGGGACTACTTCCAGGCCTTAATAGCCCTTAAAGTTTACGTAACTATAACTAACGTAAGGGAGAACTTTAAATAACAGTATATAGTGATTATAAAGGTAAATTAGGGTTAAGAGAATATTAAAATGATAAAAACTTATAAGCGTTATAAACAGTACTTTAACATGTTCGCTAAAAGTTATAAAAAGGTTCTAAAATGGATTATAAAGTGGAATATAATAATAAAGGAAGTTTAGTAAGTAAACGTTCTAAACTGTTAAACATTACAGATCTGGTTTACAAAGTTTACTAATACCTTTTATACACTCTTAACTCTCTATTCCTAAACCGTTAACCTATTTGCAAAAAATAAGGCGATTTATAACAGAGAGCTACAGTTCTTTTAAGTAGTTAATAACCTTAAGTCCTAACTAGTAATTATTAATACACTGGGAGTAATAAGTGGAAAGACTTAAAAAGCCAGTTTTAATGCTTAGGTAAAGTAAGAGGAAGAATAAAAAGGCCTAACGTTCTATAGTGAGAAGGTTATATTAAAAGCGGGTAAGTAAGTAAAAGGGTATAATACTGATAATTAAAAGTCCTTAGGAAACAATTAAAAGAACTGTAAATTATATAAAGGTGTAATGTGCTGCAGCTCTTAATACGGTAATAAGGGCTATAAAGGTTAAGGAGGTAAAGGTAGAGGTAAAGAAGTGGATTTTAAGAAGAAGTGTGGTAAGTAGAGCCTTAAGAGAGTTAAGTTTAAAAGCTTAAAAGGTTTAAAGAAGTGTACTACCTATAATAACAATTATAATCTTAAAGATTACTAGTTAATATTCCCTAAGCTTACACCTAACATATGGAAATCGAACTTTACTGTAACTGCACTAATTAACTCTTATTAAAAAGGCGATAAGGCTTTTAATAAGGCTATTAAGAAGCTTAAAGAATAAGGGCGTAAAGAAAGTTAATAACCTATAAAGGAGGTAAATCTAGCAGTAGAGAAAAAAGCTCCTATAAGCTTCCTAATAGTAAAAGGCTCCTTTATAACAGCTATATACCCCTTAAGAAACTTTGTAATCTTAAATTTTAACACTACCTTTTATATTTTTAATAAGCTAATACAGTTTTATAATTACCATTACATACCGGAAAACAACTACGTTTACGCCAGAGATTCCACAATTCTAATCTTAAAATATAGTAAAATAAACTTAAAGCTTACTTATTATAGTAAAAAGGTGCTCCTTTACCTTAAAAACGTTACGTTCTGTTAAGGTTTCACTTATAATTTAATTTTACTTTAGCAGTTTTATAAGTAGGGTATATAGTGGAATAATAAGCCTCTAGCGAATTAATTAGTTATTGTAAACGGAACTGTACTTATTAACCTTATAAGCCATTATAATTAGTTTATTCTTAAGCACGTTAAAAAGGAGGCCACACGTGCCTCATTTATAACGTAAAAGCGTTACTACATTAAAACTTGTAAGAAAAAGCCTGTAATAACAACCCCTTATCTCTAGCACTTACACCTAAGCTACCTAAGTAAAGCTGCTATAAAGCACCTTATTTATAATGTGGAAGGAGTGCGCTTTTAAACCCCTAACTATATAAAAGGACTTATAAGGTAATAACTTCACTGTAAAGAGGTTAATCTTACTAACTATATTACCCCATTTCTAACACTTATAAAGTGTAATAACTACGTTAAAGGTAAGCTTAAGAAGTAAAAGAGTAAGAGGGTAAGACCGTAGCTGTAATTACCCTGTTTATAATAGTTAATCGACTTTCTAAATCACCATTAAGATGTTAAGGGTTATTAAAGAACTATATTCTTCACAGATTATTATAACAGCTTTATTATAAAAGTCCACCTAAAGGATAAAAAGGCCATAATAATCATAAGAGCTCTGGAACATTTTTAAGAAGCTTATAAAACCCAGTTCTGTTATAAACCTTAAGAGATAAAAGCTAATAATAAGCTCTTTTAAATTAAGGTGCTCCTTTACTTCTTCTCACGTAAAGGCGTAAAGATTAAGCCCTCCACCCTTAATACTTAATAACAGAACAGGGGTGTAAAGTGCTTAAAAGGTATAATTAAGGTAAAAGCAACCTTTATAAAAGCAGGTTTAAAACTACCCCTTTACCTTTAGTGTAAAACTATCTCCTATATAATATATTTAAATAACAGAACACTACACTAATCGCTAAACTAAAACATACCTTATAAGGATATTATAATTTATATTACGAAATTAAAAGGTTAGCCTTAATAAGCTTAAAAACTACACTTAACTTATCTACGTGCTTATAATTATAAAACCTTTACCTTTATTACGGAAGTAATTCTTAATGAAAATAAGAAAAATAAACTTAAATTAAAAGCTTAAATTAGTTATTTAATAAATTATAAGTCTTTAAACATTTATTAAATCTAAAACCCTTTTATAAACACTGTAATAAGTATATAAGATATAGTTTTTAATAAGATAAAGGTCTTTTATAATAATTTAAAGTGTTTAAAAGATAACCTTAAAAATTAATTATTATAAAAGATAAAGGAGTTTTTAAAAGAGTTTAAACTTTTTAAAAGGAAACAAGATAAGTACACCTTAAGTCTTATTAAAGAAAAGGAAGAAAAAGTACTTTTTCTCAATCTTAATAAAGCATTTAAGTACGTAAAAGAGGTAATAAAGCAGCTAAAGAGTATTATTATTAATTAAAACGCACTTAAAGGGTATAAATAAAAAGTAACTAATTACTATTAACTAATTCTATTATTTAAAGCGTTACTAACTTTTAAGAGTACACCCCCTCCCTATATAATTATAATAACCGCTATTATTAAAAGACTTCCTGGCTCTTATAAAAGCGTAGCGAATACAGTATATGTGTAAGTAAACCACTCCTTTTATAATTAATATAAGATAATATACTAAGGTAGACCTTAAAAGGTAATGTTTAACGTTAACTACCTAATAGTAAATATTAGAACGTTAAAAGGGAGGCGTATTATTAAAAAGGCTTTAAAAAAGGTTATAAGCTTTTAAAGTGGTAGTAATAATAAAGACCTTAAATATAAACTTAAAAAAAAGGCGCTTAAAAGGCGCCCTTTTAAAGGGAGAGTATACTGTAAAGATTTACCTGTTCCTTTAAAAAACTTTAAAAAGTTACAGTATTACCTTTAAAATCTAGAATTTACATAAGTATAAGTAATCTATTTATAAAGTCACTAAAAGATAAAATCCTAAATTAAAACTGTAAAAAGTAATATAAACAGCTATTAAATGCTTAATTACATATAGGTATTAACTTATAAGCTTAATAAATATAGTTTCTTATAAAAATGTAAAGTAAAATTAATAATCTGTAAAAATTAACAGCGCAGCTTAATCTTTAAAAGCACTTACACCTTTACACTTACAGGCTAATTATTTTAGTTATTAATAGTAATTACAGCGCATTTTAACCTTAAGTTAATTTAATATAACATAATTAATACCTTTATTAACATTAAATTACCCTATAATATTTACATATAAATACTATTAGGTTTCAAGAAGAAAGGTATTATTCTCTTACTTTAATAAGCTCTTTATAAGCTTAAAGAGTCCCCTCTCCTTTAATAACGCCATTTTAATATTTCCCTTTATAAAGAGGGTTTTAAACTAATACCTTACAAGCCCTGTTATTTTACTAAAAGAGGTGTAATTATCTTCTTTTACGTTAATAATATAATAGTTACTTATAAAGCTAAATAATAATATATTACGGTAATATTAATAAAGTACTTAACGCAGACTTATAAGCTTTAAGGCGGTAAGTTACTTTAATAATTCCTTAAAATAGAGATCTTTTAAAACCGTAAGAAACGTTTAATTTAGTTAAATTAGTTAAAGTATATTATAAAGTTAGAACGCTTACTCTATATAAGCTAAAGAGAGTATAAGAAAGAGATAGCATAACCTTTAAGGAACCTTATTACTATTAAAAAGCTCTTAACTTACTTAAAAGAGGTTATTATAACTTTAATACAGGATTACTAATATAAGGTGGGATTTATCCTTTACGTTACTATAATCTTTAAGTTAGATATCGCTTTTACGGCTTTTAAACTGCTGTAATTTAACTATAACCTTAAACCTCTTTATCACCACGTAACTAATTACTATATCTATTACCTCCTAAGCTTACGGCACTTTACATTAACTCTTAAAGGTAAGGATACCTTTAAGACCTAAAGTGATACCAGTTTTACTAATAACTCTAAGGATCGTAAGAGCTTATAAGCCTATATTATAAAGCTTTTTAGCGGTATAGTAAGGTAGTAAGTAAATAAATAAGATACTGTCACTACATCCATTATGGAAGCAGAGCTCTTTACCTTAATATAAGTAATAAAGGAGGTAATATATACAGATTACCTATTAAGTAAATTAAGCGTTCGCCTTACATACTGTAAAGTTATCCTTTAATACGATAATCAGCAAATAATCAGCCTAGTTAATAAGGAAACGGCTACGTTATAAACTAAGCTTAAGTATATAAATATTTATAATTATTAGCTTTAGTAGGAGGTTATAAATAGGAGGATTATAGTTAACTATAAGCTAACTAATAAGATGCTTATTAACGGCCTTATTAAGGCCTTATTAATATTAAAGTTTAAACTATTCCAGAGCGCTATAAGTGTATAAGACGCTTTTTTATAACTAACTGCATACGTAACGTGTAAGATCATGGTAAAGGACTTAAAGGCTAGGGAAGACCTTTTTAAAGGTGGTGAAGTGGTGGTTTTAGACTGGTTATTACTGGATTTGGAGTATAAGAGTATGAGTATGGGTGAGAGCGATTAAGGAGGCTCTGGAAACTACACTGTTTTGCGTTATTTTAACTGTTTCAAAGCTCTTATTCAGAAGTCAATTAACTACTTAGAAGTGGAAGATTAAGGGGGTGTGTCAAATTACGTAATCGCGCCTTGGCGCCACGGAACCGCAGCGCGGCCGAGCACCAGAGCTTCGCTTGGCTGAGAAGACGGCTCCCTGAATATAATAAGACTTGATGGCGGTAATTACTGTGTTCTTGGTTGACTGCGTTGAATTCTACATCATTCGCATATCCTGCAGCGACCCGAAGAATTGGCATTGTGTGATTACTCATCACAATCCCAAATTCAGGGGCAGATCCGCAGCTCACCCCCTTCGCAAGTTCGCATGCCGAATGGGCTATCCCGGCGAACTGGGTCTATCATGCACTCCACCCCGCGGAAACAGGACCAACGGCACTGCATGACTCACCCCACCCGGCGGCTGGAGTCACCTCGCCGAAGCACCACCGGTTCCTCGGTATTAATATATATTTCCTCGCTTGACGTCGCCGCATACTTTAACTCAACAACATCCCACAATTCATACCTCGATTCCCACAACCTAGCTAACTCAAACCCCTCCCAATCTGCTCCCAACCACCGCACCTCCAATTCCATATTCCGCAAACTCAGAACATCAAAATGCCCACCCTCTCCCTCCGCCCCGCAACCACCGCCGACGGCCCCGCAATGGGCCGCATCGGCACCCGCGCCTTCCGCACCAACATGTCTCTGGCAATATTTCCCGCCCACTTGCGGACCTCCGCCACCGACGACGCCGAAAATGCGTGGCGTGCATTCCGCACGCTACGCCGATTGAACGAGGGGAAGGACACTCTTGTGGTTGTTGATGATGGTGAGGGTCAAGAGGCGGAAGAGGTGGTAGGATTTGCGCAGTGGGAAAGGCCTGGGCAAGCGAGTCAGGGGCTTGAGGGTCATAGTGAGGCTATTGAGACGCCCGAGTTGGATGGAGAGGCGCTAGCGACGATGATGAGGGCGATGGACGAGGAGACGAGGAGGCAATTGGGGCCCGAAGGGCATGGAAATATGTGGTGTAAGTGCGGTGCAGTCGTCTGAGAAGTTGGAAAAGTGGGGAAGTGAAAAAGGGGTGCTTACTGACCGATTGAGGTGGTAGATCTGATTATGCTTAGCGTCGATCCGGATCACCAGCGACGGGGTGTGGGCAAGAGATTGGTTCATTGGGGGCTGGAGCAGGCGGCTGCTGAGGGCAAGGAGGTCTTCTTGATTGCTACCCCTGAGGGGAAGCCGCTGTATGAGTCGCTTGGTTTTCGGGTCTTGGGCGAGTTTGAGACTGTTGGGCTGGTGCATTACAGCATGTTGTGGACGCCGGATGGGGCCAATTGATGGATGAGCGGGAGAAAGAGAGCTGTTCTTTGTTGGTGTTTGACTGTGGCTCAGCGGAAGAACATGGGTAAACTTTTAGATGTAGGTATTTCTTTGAACAATGGGCTGAGCCGGATCGGGAAAGTCAAACAATGGACTGCACTCCCGACTGCAGTTCCTTTTCTGAACCTGGATATTTTGCATATTACAGATACACCCCATCTTGAACCCTTCCTCTGATCCAACACGCTCCATCGCCTCGCCACACACTCAACTTAGACGAATAGGACCGCCGGCAGCCCACCATGAGCCAAACCCAGACACCGCTCCAGAGACAGATCCAGAGACGGAACAACGACCTGAAGGGCGGGCTGAAGAACCTGAAGGAAGCCACCCGACTTTCTCTACTCGCCGAAAACTTGCGAGAACAAGCCGCTCAAAGTCCACAGACACTAGCGGAATACACACGACTCGCCACAGCTGCCGAGAGCGCCCAAACGAATGCCTCCGTCACGCTCAATGACGTCCTCACCCGCGCAAGACCCATTTATCAGGACGCACTCAATGCTGTCAACCAGGCGGTCAGCCGTCGCCAACAGACCGAAAACGACCGACTCACCAGGACTACCAATGCGAGACTGCAACTCCAGCTTGCCACAAGGAGACAAGCGGAACAGGCTGCCAAAGAAGCCCTGCCCCCGGCGGAGGCCCTCCGCGAGGCAGCCTACAACGCCGTTAGGCAGCTCCTAAACCGCGAGTACCAGCAGAGATACACTGATGTTCACGAGGCCTACCGCCGCCAGTTGAGGACCCCCAGCCACGGCGAACCCGCCCGTCGCGCCATCTGGGCCGCCTACCCCATTCCCCTCCGTCGCGGCGGCCTGCGTCGATGGCCTGGCATACGCACCCAAGACTTTCTTCCCCTGCCTCAAATCCCGCAGCAGAAAACTGGCGGGACTCCACGGAGGCATCGTCTTGCCCTGCCCTCTGATGAGATCAGGGAACGAGTGAGGCAGACGGCCAGGCGGCTGCGGACTATTGACCAGGGGCTGCTTTTTGTTAAGGCTCTGGGCTTCGGTGGCCAGGGTATTGCGATACTGATTGCGACGAGGCCACACAACAACACGATAAATGCGCATTATGTGGTCAAGACGAGGTTGACCACGGGAAACAACAGCGAGTTGATGAGGGAGAAGGAGGTGATGGATGTGAGTGAGCTGAGGCCCGAAAGGGGGGATACCCTGAATGTTGAGGGACACTTGCTGACTTACCTATGTGGGGATGTAGATATTCAAAGCGGCGTCACATGTTTGCCAGACGGTGGACCGCCTTGCGCACATAAAAAATCCCATCGGAGTTGGGTATGGGCCTGGCCAGGTGCATAATCTTTACATCATGGAGTATTTTCGCAGAGGCTCGATGGACAAGGTCTTGTTCAATGCTGCGTCAGGTCGGTTTAGGATTGTCGATCGGACCTTGTGGTTGCTTTTGGAATGCCGTAAGTCACTGCTGCCAGTCGGAAGTTATGGTTGGCTGATATTGATGTTCGAGCACAGTTTTCAAGGGCGTCATAGCAATGCGATATCCCCCCAGATCGTGGGACCCCGTGCCTGGTAGCAACTTCGATGAGACAATACCCACCGTAACAGACATACTACGTGGTCCAAGACCAGCCCCGAACGCCCCGGCGGCCCCGAATGCCCCGAATGTGCCAAGGAGGTTTATAAGGGATGAGAATATCAAGCAAGAGTGGGTACACTTCGACCTGGATCCGCAGAACGGTACGTATGCCCCCATCATTCCCACCCTTGTCGAATTCACCGGTTTCTTTTCGTATCCGAGCTACTGGCTAACTGTTCCCTGAAGTTCTTGTCGGCGACTTCGCACCCCCCTATCTACATGTAGGGCAAGCACCGCGCCCGGTCCGACCTCACGACTACATCCCCCGCTTAATTGTAGGTATCCCAACCATCGCTTTGGGCTCACAACTTCTAGCTAACACCACCTTTAGATCAATGATTTCGGATGCGCCCAGGATATGCGACAGCTGTCACAACGAGACGGGTACCAAGTCCACCACCCCTTCCACCCCTTCCAATCCAAACACTAACCCAACCTCAGCAACTTCAACCTAAACGGCGTGCGAACGGCCGGCAAGGGTGGCTACTACGCCCCCGAGCAGTTCAGCTCCGAGTGGGACTACGTCTCCAACGAAATCCCTGTCGGCGCCCAAGTCGCCGGCAACTACAGCTGGAAGACCAATCTCTGGCACATCGGCTGCATCATGTGGCAGCTCATCACGCAGCGCGAAATGCCCGTCGGCCCCGTCCCCGAACACGTCCACATCCATCCCCAGGCACTCCAGCAAAGAATGACTCCCTCGCCTCCCAGGCAGGCTCCGCTGCCACCTCTCCCGCGTCCCCTCGCCCGAGAAATGAAATGGACGTACGGGGCGTATCTGTTGCAGCCGAACACAGCGCCTTTCCATGCGACAGACCAGGACCTGCGGATACTCATCATGCGATTCATGATGGATGACCCCGCGGATCGCCCGGAGATGGATGAGATTCAACGGATTATTAACAGCAAAGTGAGGCCACAAGCGCCGGTCTGGACGGGACCGAATGCGAACGGGGCGATAAGGGGTTTGCCGCAGACGGGGGCGTTGTTTATACAGCCGCCGGTGCATCGGAGGAGGTCACCGGCGGAACTGGCTAATGTGAGTTCTTTTTTTCAATTCTTTTTTCTTTTGCGTGTATGGTTATATGTAGGATGGTGTGCAGTGGAGGTTGGGGTAGGGAAGTTGAAGAGGTGGTGTGAAAAGAAAGAGGCTATGCTAACAGAGCTTCTGGGGGTAGTTCTTGGATCTCAATCTCCCTACTCGAGTGCACCGTTCTGTGGGTTAAGGTAGGTGTGGGGGGGGGCTGTGGGTTTGATCTTGGTCCTTGTGGTGGGCGGAAGGACAGGATTTGGGTTACGGCGCTGGGGGATGGGATGGACTTGAAAAGGAGTGTCTGGAGCGCACCTGCCGTTTTTGTTGCTGTTAGTGTTGTCGTCGTTGTAGATAACGGGAAGTCGAAGGGAGGAGCATGCCTGCCAACAAGTCCTGGCACCCGCAATCACCTGTAAATTAACTCGCCGCCAATTTCAGCCCCTCTTGTTGTCCGAGTCCTCAATTACCAACACCATTCATCACCGCCGCCGCTCCCTTCGTCGTCGTCGTCCGCGCTTTGCGCGTGTGTGCCTATGCCCGAAATCTTTGAGCCATTGGCCGGAATGCGCAGATCTCCAAGCCCTGGATGATGGATCGGCTGAGCGAGAAATGTATGCGATGATGGTGGCGGTCATGTGGACTTCCACCTCCTCCAACAGCCTGCGCCCGGCCTCACGCACGCGTGTCGCGCTTGAATTCCTGATATCTGTACTCAATCCACAGGGGATTGCGGGCTGCGCTACCTTTTGGCACTTGACGTTGTTTCCAGGCAGGGGAAAGACGTCGGGTGGGAATCCTGTAGCATTTCCTTTGAACAACTAGACGGGCCGGATCTGGAAGTCACACAATGAACATCTTTTCTAGATGGGAGCTCTTTCTTCAAGCTGCCACCTACTCGAGCTCGACCTCAGCCATTCTTCATTTATTTGCTCGCCGCCCTACCACCCCAACTTCATCCTCAGGCCCGCTTAAAATAGGTACCAAGTTGTCAAGCCCACCATGAACCAACATAACCAGTATAACCCTAACCACCCCAGCAACCCCAACAACCCAAATGGCCCCAATGATCTAAACAATCCCAGCAATCCTGCGCTTGAAGAAGCTTCCCAGATGATGCGACAGGCAGCAAATGACGCCGCCAACCGACGAATAGCCGGCCTTCCGCCACTCCCACCGCCGGCGCCCCCGCCAGTACAGCCACCGGGGTTTGTTCGGGGACCTGCGCAGCCTCAGGGGCCAGGACAGCAATTGCAGCAAAATTCCGGGTTTTATTCAGCTCCTCGTACAGGAGGGGTTCCGCAGCAGGGACAGCAGGGCAACCAAGGTCAGCAAGCTCCACAGCAAGCTCCAGGGCGATTCGACTACACTGGGGGGTATGCGGATATGAGGAAACATGCACCGCAGAGCCCGCCTGCTCCGCAAGTTCCCGGTCCTGGGGGTGTTGGGCAGCAGGGGCAACAAGGGAACCAAGGCCAACAAGCACAGCAACAAGCACCTTGGCAATGGGATATTGGGGGATTTACGGGTATGAACCAGAACTCACCAGCACCGCAACAACCACATCGCCCAGTCCCTCCGATTCCCGTCACTCCCGTGGGCGGTGTACAGCCGGGGCAGCAAGCGAATCAACCGGGGGGCAATCCGCCGACAGGAAACCAACCGGCGCCAGCCGACCGCAGTGGTAGCTACGACCGGAGGCTTGATAGCCCTACTAGTTCTGGGGTTCCGAGTCCTCCTCATCCCGGTAGTCCTCCTGGTGGTCCTCCTGGTCCTCCTGCCCCCCCCAGTCCGGGGAATCCTCCCGGACAACCAAATTTAGCAGGACCACAACCCCCTTTCAACAACGCTCAGCACCAGCAAATCCTGCAACACGTAGAAAGCCTCATTGAACAATCCCAGCAGCGCTGTCTAGGTACCCGCGCCGTACTCCAACAGTACCCCCAGCAAAGCCCCCAGCACCTCCCCGCCTACGTAAACCTCGCCACCCAAGCCGACACTCTGCAACAGCAAGGCTACGACCACATCAAGGCACACACCGACGATGTAGAAAGACGCTACGAGGCGCAAGCCCTCTACGCCACAGCAACCAGAAGAATTGCTAGGGACCACCAAACTCAGGCTAACCAAGCCAAAACCCCTGAGAACGCCGCCCGCCTGCAAGTCCTCGCCACCAGCGCCAGACAAACCGCCGTAGCAGCTACCGCTCTTGCCAGAACATACGAAACCGCTTACAATGAATGCCTCGAAGCCACAAGACGCATCGAAAACCGCCAGATGCAGCAGAAAAACTACGACTACTTCTACCACTACCGCCGCCAGACATTCATCGAGGGCTTCCACAACAACGATTCCAACCGCGCCGAGTGGGTTGCCGTTCCCGTCCCCATCAAGCCTGGCGACGTCTCAACCTGGCCGGGCACCCAGCACACAGACTTCCGCGTCCCATTCCACGAACTCCCTCGCCCCGCGGGGCCGAACAAAGAGCGTGAACTCACGGGTGGCCCGGTGAACTTCGACTACGCCAGAGACACCGTAAACCAGGTACACATAGACCGCAACTTGGCAGTCGCGCGGGGGCTGAGAGCGGTCACGGGGGAGTTGAAGTTTATCAAGCTTTTGGGGTGGGGTGGGCAGGGAATGGCGATGCTGTATTATGTGAGGGGGCCGCCGACGGAGAATGAGCCGAATGGGGAGTTGAAGTATTATGTGGTTAAGTCGACGCTGGTGGATAGGGAGCATCAGAAAAATATATTGATGGATGAGTTGAGGGTAACGCAGGTTTGTTTTCTTTTGCTTGTTTTGCTTGGGGAGGGAGGTCTGGTGGAATGTGGTAGGGAGTCTTGTTGTGGGTAAAATGCTGACGTCTAGGTGATGGATTAGGAATTCGAAGGCGCCGAGCATATCATCCAAGCTACGTTCAGCCCGAACGAGCGGGGTGTCAGGGATGTGGTGGGCTTCAGGGACTTGTTCATCACCGAATATCTCCGTCGAGGCACACTGGACAAGGCAATTTTTAACGCCACTGAACATAGGAAGAGGATCAACGACAGGACTTTGTGGTTAACACTGAAATGCCGTCAGTACTTTTCCGAGTGGCAGATTCTATTATTGGCAGTAGCCACTTCACGGGCAGTGTGTCGCTAATACCGGATGTAGTCTATCGAGGTCTTGTCGCCATGCGGTATCCCCCGAAACGTTGGCGTCCCAACCCGCCCCGGGGCCACGAGCGCATGCCCAGGCACGACGAGTTCGATTTCAACAACCCTCCTGGCCCTCCTGGTCAAGGCGAACATAGGTTCACGACGGATGACCCACAGAGTTGGGTCCATTTCGACCTTGATCCAACTAACGGTAAGACGGCGACTTACACCCTCTGGTGGCACTTGCTAACGCGACTATGGCAGTCCTTGTCGGCGAGTATGATGACACTCACGTGCCAGTCCCGAGGTTGAAGGCACACGTCCTGTTTACTCTTGTTTGTATTCGTCACCTGCTGACACCAACCCAGATTAGTGATTTCGGTTGTGCGAGTGACGCAAAACAATTGGAAGCATCAAATCGGAGGGGGTACGAAGATTTATTTCCAGATATTTATCTACATCCAAGGTGCCTAGCTGTCATCTTAAGACTGACTTTGAAATAGTAAATTTCGGCAACACTGGGTGCGCAGAACTGGGAAACGCGGGTACCTCGCCCCAGAGCAGTTCACATCCGAGTGGGACTACATCAGCTCCGATATCGTGCCCGACCGAGCCAGAATCGCAGGCAAGTACAGCTGGAAGACCAACCTGTGGCACGTCGGGTGCATCATGTGGAGCATGATAACGCACAAATACCTACCCCGCGGCCCGGTCCCCGAGGAGGTCGATATGACGAGGTTGGCACCTGTGGACAACCCTCCGATTGCCACCCGCTGGGCACCCGGGAGGCCTGGCCGAACACGACGAAGGCCGGGAGTACCATTCGGGCCACCAATTCGACCGGTAACGAAGTGGACGTACGGCAATTATGTGTGTCGAGATAGCGATGGCATCTTCAGGGAGGCCGACCCCGAGCTTCGCACACTCGTGATGCGGTTTATGATGGATGACCCAGCTGATCGGCCTGAAATGGAAGAGATCGAGGAGATCATCGAGCGGAAGTTGAACCAGCGCTGGAGGAGGGACACGAGACAGGCCAGAAACTTGTTCGAGACCCCGCCTGCCCATAGAGAACGCACCGCTGCAGCTATGGCAGATGTAAGTTCGTTCCTGCTGAACATTATTGTTTGCGAGAGTGCTGATATGCTGTCGCAGTTCTTGGCTGATCGCATCCCAAATGTAAATCTGCGATATTCACTCCCGTAGGTAGGTAGTGGGAGTTGCGGTGGCGTGTGGGTTGTCTGCCGAGATTGAGGGGCGTCTGGCAGGAAGGGGTTTGGCAAGCAAGTTGTCGGCAAATATACCTATCCAAGAGCTTTAACGTATTTTCTGATTAGTCCATATTGATTCTAGTTTATTAGCCTTTGAGAATTCCCACTTTCATTCGCCAGTTTCGTGTATGGGGAAGTCAAGCGGGGAGTTCAGCGTTCCACATTCTGACCATGACATTACCCTAAAACCCCATTTGGAATACCCAATGTGGCAAATGATGAGGATGCCTTTGTGTGCAACTGCCACGCGGTGAGTCCTCTAGGGGCGGATGGTCCTTTATGCACAAGACGATGAACATCGGCTGGAAAGCCGGAAATGGAAAGTCAACAAAGACTTCTTCCCGGTTATTGCTGGTCTTTATCCTTAGCTCCATCATAACTTTGAATACACCCTGACTCGGTGAACAATCTCGAGGTTCACTCCAAGAACCCCTCGAATAGACCTCATTTGATTCAAGCTGGTGACGCCTCCGAAATCGCTCACCATGGACTATCCCGCTCACCTTCACCGACACCCGAATTTGAAGAAATACGTCGAGTATGTCAACTTCATCGAGAACGGCCTCCAAACCGACATCCAGGACAAAGCTCGCGCTGCATTTGATGAGTTAAGGCGATTCAAGACAGCACGCCGTATCGAAGACCGCTACTGGCACGAATTTGACTACGACAGAGAGCGCAAGGATGCCGTGAAGGCCCTCGATGAGAACAAAGATAGCCTCAAGGTCATATGGGAAAGAACCGAATTCATTCTCGCCGCCGTAACCCAGCAACTGGACCAGGTGACTGCGGAGTACGCTACAGCGGATGCCGATTTTCTAGCAGACCCGAACGGGTTTGGATTAATCGAGGCCTCGGCGGCTGCCGAGCGGAACTGCAGCCTCGTCCGCAACTTCATCGATGACCTCAATACGCTCAGAGAGAATGTAGAGCGGGTGCATACCAAGTATCAAAACCACGAGACCAAACAGAAAGAATACGACTACTTCCAAGCGTGGCGCCGCCGACGACTCAAATACGGCGTACACGGTCATTCGGCACGCCGAGACAAATGGGCCGGTGCGTCGAACCCCGCTCCACCCCTATTGTCTCCCAACCCTCTTCTTCCTCTCCTTCTCCCCTTTGAAACCAGACACCACCCACTAACACTCCCTCCCCCCTAGCCTACCCCATCCCCGTCAAACGCCCCCCTCCCCCTCCTCCGGGCTTCCCTACCCCGCCCACCGCCCGCAACGTAACCCACTGGCCCGGTCTCGACCGCGAAGAATACCGCAACTTTGCCCCTGCCGACGTCACAGTCGATCCCGACTGGGGTCCCGTCGGCGCCGGCAACAACGCAATCGACCGCATCCCGCCAGAGGGCCTGAAAAAGGGGGACGACGCACGGATGCGGGCGCAGGTTGCGGCGCGGAATGTGCGGGATGTGAGGAGCAGCATGAACTTTGTACGGCTGTTGGGGTGGGGCGGGATGGGCGTGGCGTGTTTGTTTCGGGAGGGGGATTGGGGGGATTTATTTGTGGTCAAGACGGTGTTGAAAGCTAGTAAGTGGGCGGAGGAGTTGATGAGGGATGAGATTGAAATTATGAAGGTGAGTTTCCCTACCTAACCTAATCTGAAATTCCTGTCTTTGTTAGACATAGTGTCGAGTGGGGAGAGAGCTGACATTTGGGATAGAAATTCCATGGCGCGCAGCACATTGTCCAGCTCAAATACCCCGTGGGGGAGTCTGGGCTGTTCAACATGGGTACAGCGGGCAGTCCGCTGGACACACCGCTTATGATCACCGAGTATTGTCCCCGAGGCACGCTGGACAAGTTGATCGTCAAGTCCAAGGCGAGGGAGTACAAACACACACCATCCCCTTGGGCCGAGCCGATCTACAGTCGGACTTTGTGGTTGATTTTCGAATGCCGTGAGCCATGACCTTGCTGTGAAAACTACGAATGCGACGGCTTGCTGATTTCTGTGATGCAGTATTCCGGAGTATCGTGGGTATGCAGTACCCTCCGGGCCAGTGGGTTCCGGCTCGGGCGCCCGGCCCCGACGATCCGCCCGTTCACGAGGAGATCCCCCGGGTGGATAATGAATTCCGGAAACGACAGGGTTACCCGGATCACTGGCCTGGGAGTCAGGAAAATTGGGTTCATTTCGATATAGATCCAACAAATAGTATGATGCCGATTAATGGTTTCACACAACTTGGTCGGATCTGCGTCGGCTGACAACGGCTTGTTTCGGTAGTACTTGTTGGCAGCACGGACTCCTCCCACCCCGAGATTCCCATTATAAAGGTAGGTACTCACGGTGACTCTGTCTTGGGAGGCACTCACCTTGGTGTCTCAACATGACTGATGGGATTCAACACTGGCAGCTTAACGATTTTGGATGCACACAAGATATGGATGCGGCGCAAATGTAAGTCCTCCTTCATATTCGCATGAGGGTTACACGAGTTGACATGACTCTACCTCCATAGGCCAAACAAATGGCAAGCACGCCAGACAGGAAAGGCACACCTCTTGGCGCCGGAGCAGTTCACCAGCGAATGGGACTGGATCGAAGAGGACAGCGTCCCTCCCGAAGCCAAGATTGCCGGGAAGTACGGATGGAAGACCAACCTGTGGGGCATTGGCTACACCATGTGGTGTCTGATCACAAAGTGCTGCCCGCCCGAGGCCCCCCTGCCAGAGTTGGTCCCGGCTGAGCCAGGCCCGAACCCTCGGATGGCGTGGTCGCACGGCGCCTTGGTCACCGAGTTTGCGACTCCTTATATTGATGTCGACTTGTGTAACCTTGTCGTACGGTGTATGATGGATGACCCCGCCGACCGTCCCGAGATGAGGGAGATGGAAAGGATCCTATACGCCAAGGTGCGCCAGCAATACCCGAGAGGCTCCACATGGGCCGAAGAGCAGACGGCAGATTTGTTTCGGGAGCCCAGGTTCCATATGCAACGCTCTGCGGATGAATTGGGACAGGTAAGATGAGCCCAATGTGTTGAGAGTTCCAAGCTAACCAGGGGATCATGACAGTGGATGGATGACAAAATTGAGATTCAGGAGTGGCGATCGTGGGATGGGACCAGATTTTGAAGGGGGTATGGGGGTATACTCGGTGATACCTGACGGTATTTCTTACGCTTTAGCTACGTATTTTCGTGTTTAAAGATTTGGTATTGTAAATTTCTACCGAGCAGGCAGGTGCACGCAGCTCTTCAAACGGCCGAAAATGCCAACTGTGCACGTCAGGGGGGAAGACCGACCCCCTTTGTGGCAGTAGATACTAGTTGAATCCTCAAGTGAGGAAAAGTCCGGATTGGGGAATCAAACAAAGCGCACCTACCCGAAAGCAACACCCTTTCCTCACCTTAGCTTCCCCAAAGCCCAAAATATCCTGCCAGCGAGTGCTTCGTGCAATACTCGACATTGCATCACCCGCACCGCCAACACCACAATTAGACCTCTCCCCAACCCGGCCTGAGGTGAACATCACCACCAGCTTTCCACCCCCGAAGCAACCTCCAATGGAAAATCCAAACCAGAACATACATACCCGCCGGCCTCGGCGCCAACTTCTTCGCTGCCGCCCAACAAAGAATAATCCTCATGAAGAAAAAAGCCAACTACCGCTTCGATGCCTACGTCCGCGGCATGCGCAACCACCCCAGCATCGACGACGCCGTCGCGGCCAACTACAACACGAACCCCCTCCCTTTCAAAACCGCGCCCTGGCCGGGCATCCGCCTGTCCGATTTCCGGCCATCTCTGGTGCGGAAATGGAGACTGCGCCGCCCGTGGGGACGGCGGTATCGAGTGCCGACTGCGCATGCTGGCGCAAACGGGCCGAGGTTTGCAGAGGCGGAAGATAGGATAAGGGATGAGGTGCGGGGGCTGTCGGGGCGGGCGTCGAGGTTGAGGTTTATAAAGATTTTAGGGTGGGGCGGCGAGGGCGCCGTGGCGGTGTTGAGGTATGCGGCGCGTCTGCAGCCGAGGGTATAGGCCGGATATTATATTTTGAAGATTGGGCTCGACCCCAATTCGGCGCCGGAGTTAAGGAGGGAGAAGGCTACTATGATGTTGCTTGAGTTTCTGGTGGGAACCGGGAGGTGTGATGAGAATGGCTACTGATTATGGTTTGGATTTAGGCTTTCCACGGCGCGGTGCATGTTGTCCGGATAGACGCGCCGGCGGCTGAGGTGATACCCATCAGGAACCACAACGTGTTCCTCATGGAATATCTCTGCTGGGGATCGCTTGAGCAGATGCTGGTCAGGGCTAACTGGTCAAACTTGAGGATTCCGAACAGAACCTTGTGGTTGATTTTTGAGCAACGTGGGTGGCCTTGCTCTGGCAATGTCAACCAAAGCTGACAGTGCGGATGCAGTCTTCCGAATGTTCATCGCTCTCGCGTACCCTGCTAAATGGTGGTCTGACTGACCCCAACGATGCCAATGCATACTGGCAGGAAGCTGCCCCTACGGCTGCGCAGCTGGACCCCAACCTCCAGCCACAATTCAATGAAAATAACGTACGAATACCTATTCCTGGTCCAAGAAGATATATGAGTAGTGTCGAACTGCAGCGGCAGTTCTTGGCGCTCAGGCGCGCAGGCGCCTTACCGCTCCAGGCTAGGCTGGAGCGCAGGAGCCTTACGTCATGTGCTCTCCTCACACACAGGGAGCTTTCTTTTGTATTTAGTCTGGGAGCTTCGCTCCCACCCTTTCTACCTAATTAAGTCACTTTGCAACTGCACTTCCGCTGCTCCTATGAGCTCCGTACCCTCAGTGAAACGTTCCACAAGTAGCTAAAACCAGAGATGGATACACTTCGACTTTGATCCGAGTAATGGTATTATGCGATCCTCCCGGCCCTCCCGTTTCAGTGTTGACCGTTGCTGACTTCCGGTAGTATTCGTAGGAAATTATAACCAAGGGTTACAGAATCCTGGACTTGACAATCCCCCTGCTGCGCCCCCGCTCATTCCCGCACTGAAGGCAAGTACGTTACATTTGACTTTGGCAATACCAGCTTACACCCTCTTAGCTCGGGGATTTTGGAGTTGCCGCTGATGTAAGCCAATTCGGAGATCCGTAAGTATCCCTTCGTCCTAGCACAGACGAATTGTCACGCTAAACCAATTTCAACAGGTCGCGTAATTGGAGCGTAAGGTCGGTAGGGAAAACATTGTATTCTGCACCGGAACAGTTCTCAACAGAGTGGCACTACTTCAATACCGACAGGCCTCCTGCCGGCACAAGAGTGGCCGGACAGTACGACTGGAAAACTAACCTCTACAACATAGGCCTTGTTATGTGGTGTATGATCACCCAGTGATGCCCCCCTGAAGGACCACTTCCCGAGCAGGTAGATGACCCAACGTGGGTCCAGCCGGCTAAGGTCAACCCACCACCACCCAGGTACGGTACCCGACGTGCCGCCCCGAACATCCCGGCCGCTCCTAAATTGTGGACGTACGGAAACTACATCTGTCATGATGACGTCTCGAGGTACAATCACATCGATCTGGAGCTCCGGACGCTTGTCATGCGGTGCATGATGGATGAACCGGCAAATCGACCTGACATGCATGTCATAGAGGCTGTTATCCAGAGGAACTTGGACCCAAACAGACAATGGGACGCGGAGAATACCGACTTCGAAGTGAGACAGGGTGCAGTGGCCCAAATACTTTGGGGGCCCACTCCAGTTCATCATCAGATACGATCGGATGTTGCTAGAACCGCGGTATGGCTTTCTTTTTCTTTTCTTTTTTATGGACTCTTTCCATCTGTTTCCTTTATTATTTTTGTCTTTAAACTAGACGTGAATGCTAATCGAGACAATGATTACTATATCAGTGGGAAGACAACTGTGTTATTAACGTAAGAGCAGACCAGTCGTTGCCTTGATACATCTCCTGGGCAGGTATCTGCATTGCGGTTACATAGCCCTGATTATGTTTGCCCCAACTGCGGGAGAAGCAGGGGTGTGCGCAGCAGTAAAGAATGGAAGTTTCTTCATTCTACATACGCGTCAGTGTTCTTCAGAAAGATATACCACTTGCGGGTGCATGGTGAGAGATAGCGATGAAGCTAGCGGCTAGTTTAGAAACGGTTGTATCAAAGTTCATGTGAAGCCCCCAAGCATCTTCCGGAAAACCCGCTACCTTATGCTATGAAACCCGTCACAGTATACAGTATGCCCCCTGTTCTGCTATTACCCTCTGCGACGGTAGTGACTGAGGAACCGATAGCGTTGCTTTCAGGAGCTCATTCCCTACAATTTGGCGCGAGGAGCTGACTCAGACTGCTGCGCCGGGTTTTGCTCCGGGACTGGCGCCGGGTTCTCCTCTTCGATTATCTCCTCCTTCGGTGTTGTCTTCCACTCAAATGACCCCTTCTCATGAATCTTACTCTCGATGCAAAGAGGGTCTTCCGTACCCCCTTGTGGTTTGGGTTGTACTTGAATAGGATGCGGCCGTGTGGGGGATCGATTGTGCTGAGGAGGGGACTCTGCCCCTTCTCGTCCTCGTCCTCGTCCTGCACAGGGTTGTAGCGGTACTCGGTCCACCTATTCTCGTCCAGGGGGTCTTTCAGGCGAGGGAAGATCTTGCCAACCGTCTTGTAGATGCGGTTCCAATAGGGCCGCTACGGATCGGGGATGCCAATGCCCGTGCTAGAATGACCGGTTGCGGAGATGATGTTCGAAGTCATCCAGGCCAGCCAAGAGACCCCTTTTCTGGAGCGTTGTGAACATGCTCAGCCGGCACTTGGCAGTCACCGCGGCGCGGGCGGAGAGAAGGCGTTCATGATCAGGATTGACGCCTAGCCCATGATCTAAAGAGCAACCCAGTTAGTTGGTAATAGGAGCCCCTGGGTGTTTCCAGTTCGAGAGCGCGCGTAACAAACCGGGGAGTGATCGTCCTGTGACGCCGATGACCACGAGGGCAACACAGGCCCAGTTCAAGAGCCGCTTCATAGTCGGCTCGTGACCGCCCGGGCAGCTGGACAGTTAAGGGCGACTTCTAAAGAGGGCAGGTATAGTTAGTTGTCGTTTGTTAGCTGAGGTACTAGTCGATGAATAACAGGCACCAAGTTGGAACTGAGGGTAATGCAATGCGGTCAGCAAAGAGCGAGATTTCGGAATTGTGTAGAGGACCGAATTCTGTTATATACTTCGAGAAGATGAGCAAGCGGTTCCAGCTTCCTGAAGGTACTTGAAGACCGCGATCAACACCCGGTTCAACCAACATTCCATGACATTTTCCCCCAGAGATGCTCTACTCACTTAATCCCAGCCTTACCATGCTCCGCCCCATATTCTCCACGGACACTAATGCGACAACACGACTCGATGCGTGCGTCCATGTCTTGTTGGCTGTTCGCAGCGATTGTGTGTCGGAAATAGGCCCGGTTGGTTGCGGCAGGTTTCGGCCGAAGAGAGGCGGCGGCAGTCCAGTTTGAGTCGGCAGTTCTAGGCGACTTGGCCCAATCAGAGCTTTAGGAAGGCACACTAATCACCATCGCACCTGCACCGTGGGTGCTAACAACCAACTTCCGCGCTGTGGGGGCGGGGTCCCTCCAAAACTTCCCCGTTCCCACATCTCCTCCGCGCGCTTCTTTTTCCCAACTCCATCAACCCTCGTCCTCTTTCTCCTAAACCATCCGCTTTTATCGCCCCTTGCCAAGAACTATGGAACCAACACCTCGACAACCTGCGCCCCAGGACCCTCAACCTCACTCGACAGAGGTCTCCGCTGGAGACGGCAGCAGTGGTAGGGAGCAAACTTCGACCGCTCTGGCCGTGGACCTCTATGCCACCAGCATCGCGGGTGACTTGGAGGCCGTCGTACGCGCTCTCGGCTCAAGCGATTCGGAAGGGTCTCAGGACGTCCTGGCAACCGCAGCATCGCTGGCCGCGGAGAACGGCCACGTCGAGATCGTCCGATTGCTTCTGGAACGAAACTCGGTGAAGAGTCTTCAACTTCCCCATCCACAGCACAGCCCTCGCCATGCTCAGATTTTAGTAGTAAGAATGTACAGACAGTTACTAAATTCTTTGACGGAATGGCGTTACTACGAATAATTGGGCGGTTTATATATGCAAAACGGCGACATTTTTTCCGCTCGCATCGGCGACTTTTCCGAACTCCGGAGACTTCCGCTCCAAGCCCCGGAAATATGACGGGTATTGCGCCCAATGCGCGCCATGTGCAATCAATCGGATAAGATTGGTAAGCGGGGAATTACCCCACCTATGTATTTATGCTGTTTCTTAGCCCGACTCCTGACCGAACCCCAAAAGCCATCTTTTCCGTCTTCAAATCACAGATTGCTGAATCCGCCCACGATACCAAGCATCCCCATATATATCACCGCGGTTGCTAGGATATAAAAAATGGCTTCCGAAGAAATCATTCTTTTCGACCTAACTTCCAAGCCGCCTGTAGAGTCATGGTCACTGAACCCCTGGAAAAGTCAGCACGATTTGCTCCCTATGCTATCGCATTTACAATCAACACACTACTTCTAGAATTGGCTAACCTTGGTTGTAGCACGGCTCCTTCTCAACTACAAGGGAGTTCCTTACAAAACGGAATGGGTATTCCATCCCGCCCCGTGCTCCAGCCACCTCCGGACCTCGTAACCTAACAGGCCACAGCTGAACTACCTTGATGTCAAGCCCCGACTGGATGGTCTGTAAGTCTATCTTCATCTCCATCCCTGAGCTTGATCTGATTGCCGGCCCTCATCATAGCGTCAAACCAAACGAGGCGGGAACCGCCATAGCGGACTACACCATCCCGACAATCCGGCTGCCCGGTGGCGAATACGTTATGGACAGCCGCAAGATCGCCGACGTCATCAACCACCGGTACCCGTCCCCTCCTCTTCCCATCGACTCGCCGCAGCTTTCGTGGTTTCTCGAGAACTACAGGCGAATCATGGGTCCTTTCCGGGGCGTTTACTTGCCCCTGGTTCCCCGACGTGTGCTCGCCGAGGAGAGCATTGCCTATTGGTACGAGTCTAAGGAGAGGTTGGCCGGTAAATCAGTGGATGCTATCGAGAAGGAGGAGGGTGGAGATGTGGCGTATGACCGGTTTGAACCGGTGCTGAAAGAGATCACCGCCATGTTGAAGGAGAACCCGGCTGGGCCGTTTTTTAATGGGGCCGATGTGAGCTACGTCGACTTTTTCTGGGCCGCCTTTTTGCTGTTCGCAAAGAGAATCGGTGAGGATGTCTTGGACGCCCTGTTAGATCGGTGCGGAGAAGATGAGAACGTTCACAGGGGCCTGTTGGAAGCAGTTAAGCCTTGGTCGGAGAGAAGTGGGTATTAGTTTCTTAGAAATCAGTGCACGGATCAACACAAGCTTGATTACTTATCCACACGCGATAATAGATTCAAGTTTCTGGTCTTTCCTAAATATTCTCTGTGCAAATTCGTATCGACTCCCTTATGCCTCAGCATGGTCTCACCTCTCTAAAGGAACAGACGACGACCACGAAGATCACCCTATACATGATTTCAACATTATCCTCCTCTCGTATCGTTCCCCTATTAATTTTAGGTTCCTAGCTATGAAAGAGTTAGCATCGGGCGCTTAGTTACACCGAACCGTCGGCTTCAATGTCTTGGGCAGCACCAGAGACCAATATGGGGTCCTGGGAACGGGGTACAGTACCCTCCGGGGCAGCCAGGATGCCCATTTTTCGCCAGTACAATTGGCTCCTGCCGCCGCAGCACTCTTGTCTCTCGGAACCAAAAGACTGCGAGAATGATAGTCGCCACCCGAAGCGTTTGGCAGGGCTGCTGCAGCATCCACGGCAAGCCAAACATCCGGGTGTTCCTCCTCTAGCTACGCAGCGGGGTCATGAAGACCAGCAACGCGGCGCCTAGCAGCTAGTACAGCAGCAACAGTTTCAAGTATTTCTCCAACGTCATGGGCGCCTCCAGGTCCTTCAGCGTCGCACGCAGCCTCTCGGGAGCATCTTCGGACTCGGTCAATGTGTTAAGATTACATCAGCTCTAATTATCTTTGGGCTTAGCCAGAGCTGCTCTCTGATACGATCAAGAACCGGTGATGCACCAAGGCCGCGAAGCGTCAGATTGGTTGGGTCTGTCGAGCCTTAGCGACCGACCTAACACCTTTCGGGAAGGAAAATGAAAGGAGGCGAAGTAGAGCATTTAGAACGATTACCCCTGGGAACCAGGACCTCGGAATTAACTGGACCATATTGAATGCGAAGACACTACGGACCAAACACCAGGCACGAAAAAGGAGGCTACCTCGAATACGCTTAACCGTCAGATATAAATGAACTCAAGAGACACGTAACGGTTAGGTAGTGGTGTATTGGTATAGATTATATTGAGGATAAGAATATAATATCAGGATATGAATATAATATTAGGATATGAATATAATATTAGGACTTAAAGCCGAATTTACAGTCGGCTAACTGCACCTTAGGTCCCAGCCGATCAGACATTATCAACTCCCCCACACGGCATTATATCTCCGTATACAGATACAGCACAGGCAAACTTCAGGCCGAACGATAGGAGATAAACCAAATGCGCTAGAGGTAGCAGAGGACCGGGGGATGGGAGTTAAAGGGGCGGACTTTAGGAGGGCATAACTTTAGCACTCCTTACCTGTGTAATGCCCCGTTTGTCCGTCTCCTTGACATGGGCGCCCATGCGCTTCACCTCAGCTAAGATCTGACTAATCGTTGCCCCTGGCCTTAGCACATCACGCAGCACAGCGCTCCCTTCCCCACTCGGGTCGTGGTTTACGAAGAAGGTGGCGGTTTCGAGCGGGCTGAGTGTTACTGGACGTTGCAGCCGCCAGCTCCCCTAGCTCAGGAAGCCCATCTGCAGCAAATTAACGAGAACGACGGCCAGGGCGGCCCCTAGGTACCGCCAGTCGGACTCAAAGACCAGGACGGTAACTCGCTTGTCTGCCACGAAGCTTTGTCTCTCGGCACCACGCCCAACGCGCATCGAGACGTGGAAAATGTACTTGTGCATGGTGGTAATGACGTTCTGGGTGGGTGAGGCCTAAATCAGGCCGTATGTTGAGAGTGAGTGGTTGGAGTAATCCCACGGCTCAGCCTGGAAGAAGGTATCGCTGAGCTTACCCGTGCCAGGGCCGGAGTAGAACCACTTGTCTGTGCCGTTGTTAAAGCGGATCGTTTTGTTGCTTAAGAAGTTATTGTTGATGAACTGGCTTAGTCTAGACAGAGGGCCGACGCCGGCTCCCACGGGCGTGTTGGCCAGGTCGCCCTGGGACTCTTCGATGGAAACGGGGCTTAATGGAGACTTGAGAAAGTTGCGGCGAAGGGCTAGGGCTGAGTTAGCGATAACGATGGGGTACTCGACGACCGCGGCGCTGAAGTGTTACTTATTAATAATTAGATATATTTCGCTCTATTAATTTACTGCACGTGCCGATACTATTTTAAGTTAATTATTGACTCGGGGCGCTTTTTCAGGCCGACCCTGTCGTTGTTTTTAAGCTCTGTATGTAATATTACCCTAGCCGCTTTTGTATATAGCGATGCGTTCTATGGCGCGTGCCACCGTCAAAAAGGGGCCGCGCCGCGTGGTTCTTCAAACCGTCCTTCTTTCAATTCATCATCCGACGATTTCCACCACGAGACCTTCCATTAAAAGCCCATTGACATTCTCGCCCTCTGATCGAAGGAAATGACCTAGTCCACAGTCACGTTTCCTTTATTATTCCATGCTAGGCTCCGTTTTATGCTAGGCTCCGTCACTAACTAAGTTTTTGTTCTATATTAGGTACGTATCTGTTTTTCTACGTTAATTACATTTATGTCCCTCCGATCGGATGACTAGTAATCTGGGAGTCGGCCTTCCAGGCCGACTGCAACGTTCTGTAAGTGTGGTTCTCTTTATGGTTTCTTCCCTGTTGCGTCACCGCACCGGTTCAACAGCTAGGTTTTATATAGTCTGCCTTAAAGGGGTCTACCTTTAAGATATTTATTCCGTTATAGGTGTACGGGGGTGTTAATAATTCCTAAAAGAAGTGGTGTAGCAGTTGCGGATAGTAGTGTAGTGAAGGAAAGGTTAAGGACGTTAGGTAGTAAGGTATTAGGAATGGGTTTGGAATAAGCACCGCTCTACTCTGTATCATATATCTTTCTGATTATATATATACTATAAAAAATACATACTTATAGCACACTAATGGCTTAACGACACTAATCCTTAAGTATGTTAACTCCATAGCTAATAGCTTGATTAAGCCCGAAGAAGCGTAAGTCCTTTGCCCTTAGTTCAATCGCGAGTCAAGTACCAGCATACTAATAAATATTAAGAGCGGGACATGTAATTAGATGCTAAGTGGGCTATTTTCCTATAGGTAAAGAATCGAAGGGTTTCCTCACGGCTCAAACCTCAGCCAAGAATGATCTCCTTCCAGGTCAGTCCGCTCACCGCTTCCACAATGTCATCCACTCCAATCGACCCAATAGAAACCCTCTCATAGTACAGTCCCTCTAGTTTGGGTTCAAGCAACATCACCCGATACCGCCATCCGCCGTCAACGTCAACCTCACCAAAGTCCTCTGCGTGTTTATCGCGGGCCTCACACAAGAGGACAAACTCGTACCGGCACGGCTTGTCCGTGGACTGTATCTCGGCAAGTCCTCCCCACCACGAAGGCACGTAAATCCTGCCAATGGCACGACCGGACTTTCCGCCGATAATGAGCTTGACACCAGGCTGCTTGTCCGAGTCATACTCGACGTCGTTATCATTGCCCTCACTGCCACTGCTTGGGGGGATATCATCCTGCAGAGGTACTGAGGCATCGCCCAATCCTGAGGCATAGGTCTCCTCACTGCCAACCTCCGGCCACTCACCATCACCGGCTGAAGTCGAAGAGGGGGATTCCGACTGCGACTTAGAAGCTCGCTGGCCGTAGGCGCCATTGTCACCAGTGCCGACCAGACGCAGCTCAAACACAGCCGAGACGGTCCAGAATTGTAAAAAGCCACTCCCGGGTTCCTCCCTGCAGATGTCTTCCGTATACGACGGCAAGCCATCGGCGACTAATGTGCGGGCCGTCGGCTCGGTGGTGGAGCAGTCGATGCCGCCGAAGCGTTCTTCCTTGCGTGCCTCTCCGCCGTACATATTCAGTCCCTTTCCCTCCTCGTCCTTGCCCCGCCTCCGCACGGCGATGCAGCACGCCGACGTGTGCTTGGTCCGCTCATACCAGATGATCCACGTCCGCTTCCGGATGCCTTGCTGCACCACCTCCATGCTGCGCGTGTACCAGTCCCAGATGTGCGACCACGACGTGCTGCGCCAGCCCGCCCACGACCAGCTCGGGGCCACTGGCCGCCGCTGCGGCGTCGAGTCATCTGATCCCTGCGGCTGCCACAACAAGAACCAGTCGAAAAATCGCGTCGGCAGGCCTTGGCAGAGATCGCATTTGAGGTCCTTGCCGATCTGGCGCGCCACGCCGGCAAAGGCTCGGTAGATGTCAGTATCGACTGTCAGCTCGCGCGCGGAGTAGCTCTGAATCAAGCTCTCGATCCCGCCGATATCGTTTTTACCGCCGATCATGGCGCTCCCGCGCTGTTCATCGACCCAAGAGGTGTCCTCGACGGTGTCCTCGAGGAACTCGACCTGGCTACGACAAGTTAAACTGATACCGCCGCCGGCGAACACGAGGGGGCGAGAGGCAAAGTGGTATTCCTGAAACCTATGAATAACCAGCAGCGTTAGGGAAATAGAGCGGGAGATGGCCCGGGGATTAGAAGAAGAAAAAGAAACAAAGAAAAAAAGAGAAAAAGGAATGACTAGAGACAGGCGATGGGGTCATTTAATAAGCACTTACGTCCATCCGCGTCGATGATATGGTAGGTGTTCATCCCTGAGCTTAAAACTGCCAGTACTACGATGCACAAGACGAAAATCCTCACCGATCTGCTCGACGTCCCGCAAAGCGTATGCGGGTCCACGCCCGAGCGAGACGCCGGGGATGCCGGCGAACGCGCTCGAGCTCCCAGCGGCACAGATGACGACGTACGCAGCGCCGTACACCATGTCCATCTTACGGATCGCGTCCAGCCAATCCTTGCCGTGACCGTCTTGCACGATGCACAAGCTGTCAACCCACAGGTACCGCAGGCCGATACGCCGCGCCACCGTCATGGCGTCGCGGATGGTGGCCGGCAGGCGGCCTTGGCTCTCCTCGCGGGCGAAGAAGCCCGGCAGCTCCCGCTCGGAGACGTTGGCCCGGAGGGTCTTGAAGAACTCCTCGTCGGACGCCGCGCGGCCCCATACGTAGCTCAGCGCGGCGTAAGGCGCGTCACCCGGCGCGTCGTGCAGCCGGACGAGGCGTTCCTGCTCCAAGTCGACGCAGCGGAAGGCCGGCACGGCGGCCCAGGGCGAGTCCCAGCCCATCTCGCGCATGATGCGATCGGAGCTACAGATACGGCCGTGGCGGGCGTCGCAGATGGCGAGCCAGCGCCGGACGAGGCCAAAGTCGATGGCTTCACGGCAGACCAGGCGGGGGAGGAAGGGTAGGGCGTCGCCAGGTGTGTTGAGTGGGGCGTCGTTGGCCAGGAGGGCAATCTGCGGAATCACGTTTAGGGATTCGATGTCGACGTCCGCGAGCTGGCCGGATTCGAGGACCAGCTCGGGGCATATGGTGCGGATATCGGAAAGTTTGAACCACGGATGGTCATTCGAGGCTATACGACCGTCATTGATCCAAGTCATCATGACGTGCAGAGGCCGTCCTCGGGCGTCGACATCAGGCACACGGCCGTTGCCCCCAATCGCGACGAGAAGAAGGCGGCACAACGGGCAGTAGGTGTTCTTGCGAACCTCGGCGACCAGGACACGTAGAATCGGCTTGGGCTGGTTGCTGTTCAATTGCCCGTACTCTTGCTCGTCAGGCCAGACAATAAATCGATGGGGTGTCAGATTCAGGGCGGAACAGGCAGAACAGAGTCTGTCGCCGGGGAGCACGATGCTGTCGGGTACTGGGAGCAGCGGAGGCGACGGCGGGATGGTGCCGGCCTGAAGCTGGGTGCCAGCATCTTCGACTTCGCGCCCCATTGCTGTTACTGCTGCTGCTGCCCGGAAAGGTGTGTCAGGACTGAAGGCGCAAGCACTCTTTCCTGCTCTACCTTCGGGAAGCCGTCCCTTGTGCACTGTTTGTCGTCCCTGGGAAGTGAAGAAAATCCCACGACACCTTTTTCTCAGCTGTGAAGCCGTCCCGGTCTTTTTTTGTCCGGTATGGACTCCGAGCGGTAGTCCGAGCTGGTCTCGGGCGCGGGCCGCTCGACCTGAAACAAAAAAAGAGCCTTTATACTTAGACTAGGGTAGAGGCGGGGGAAAAAATCTCCCAGGTCACCTTTGGCTGGGAGAGAGGGAAGTTGGGCACGAATTTGGGCAAGGAGCCCCTAGCTGTGTGGCAACAAGTGGAGGTATCTCCCCACCAATTGACAGTTGGAGCCGGGTGTCGCTAGCGATTCGCCGCGCTGGTCCTGTACCTGCAGTGCACCTTGCTTTTAGGGCGGGGTGGGTGGGCTCCTCACCGAGCAAGAGGACAGGACACCCCAAGGTACCACCGCTTCTGGGGACCCCGGCTGGCAGCAAGGAGCGGGAGCAGGCATGGTTTTCTCTGCAAGGCGCTGGAGCGAGACATGGTCAGCAGCGGATGGTGCAGCCTCTACTAGAGGGTAAATGAGCTTTCTAGAAGACAGGCCAGCGTCTGGTATTCACACGCAACAGGTTCAGGATCGGAACGAGTTCGCAAATAAGTCATCGCTTTTCAACTGAACCTCTACTCCAGGGCAAATCTGCAGCTAAGCCACCAGGGAACGGCAGTCCGTAAAAGAAACACCTGATTCGAAAACAGAAGGAAATAAAGTCATGAGCAAAAACAACAACCCATCAGAGGCAGACATCCCCCCATCCAGGCATAGGAAACGAAGGTCGTAAGTCCACCATCCAACTCTCAACCATCACTCATCTTACCCACTCACCCTAACCGCCCTCATCATGTTACCCTCACCAATTTTACCTTCCATTCCCTCCACCCCCCAATACCAACCACCCTCTCTCCTAGGCCTCAGGAGGCACAAGAATTGCATTTCCCTATACTATCAAGATTTCCTGGCTGAAACCGTTACTATCAACTTTACAATATACGACAAACAACTCGAATACGCCGCCCAGAACGAACAGGACGACCAACAGGGCAGCGCCCTATGCTAGTCGGGGTTCTGGCCGTGTTTGCTCGGTTTGCAGCGCTTAGATAGACCTCCACGGTTTGCAAAAGGGGCTCCAGTCACACCCCGCGCCGCAGCAGCCTCACAGCCACGGCCAGGTCCCGCAAACTCGAGTCTGAGGTCCTCAAGCCCCAAGTAGCGTCATGCAATCGGTACGAGGGGTGACATTGAGGCAAACGCGGAGAGACAACATGGTGACAGCTGAACTCTATCCCCAGCTTCAATGCTAAAATGAATGAGATGTTGGATAAAGAGATGCCCGAGAGCGCCTCTCTACAAGCTTTGTGGGGTACCAAGCATCTTCACCATCATCATTCCTCCTCTCACTCTTTTCCTTTCTGTGCTCGACATTTTTCTTTCCCTAGCCACGCTTGTCCGGGCCAGGCTGTTACTCCCGGCGGTCTTGGTAGCTGGGATCCCCACGTTGACCGTGGGTGACTTGAATCAGTACCAGATGCCCAACATCAACCTTCTCGACCCGGCTCTCGTAGCGGCACTGAACGGCTTCGTCGTATGGGCTCGCGCACACGGCGCCAACATCCAGCTGCCCGCACCCCAGGTCGACTCTCTCGCCGTACTCGGCTTCATACTCGTCCTAATCCATGCCGGCGGCAACGCCCTACAGCGCGTCAATACACTCAAGACCGAGTTCCTCAACGCCCAGCCGCCCACGGGGGCGACCCCAACCCCCCAACCATCACAGCGGCGCCCACACCGACCTCGGGATGCAGCGTTGCCGAGACCTGCAATGTTAGTTGCTCGCTCCGCGGCGTCATCCAGTACTGTGGCACGGCTTGCTCTTCCTCGACTGGGTGGGCGTCCGGGTCATGCACGGAAACCGGACCGCCGCACGCTCAGCCTTTTACACGACGATGGCATTTGAGGACTGGACATGGCCGACCGTGGTGCGCGCCCCTGCACCGAGGCTGACTAAAACGTAGGAAAGGAGCTCGACTAGCTAATGAACTACAAGGGTGAGCCGATACCAAAGGTCCGACTCGGCTCGGTAGCAGCGCCAGTAGGCTCGAAACCGCGTCGTTGGATTTCGAACTTGGCCTTGCATGTGCCGTGGGGGAAGGGGGCGCCGCGCCTTCAGGGTAGCTATTGTATGTGCACCTCTTTTCTTGCCTTCCTTTTCTTTTTCGTTTCTCACATTCTTCGATGACATTGTCCTCCGCCCCGGACTGCTGACAACCCCTATTCTTCCTCCATACGTGGGCAAACCCTCCGAAAAAGCCATGAAAATGACCGGCTCTCTCGACAACCTCTGCGGAGTCTACTCATTCCGCATCGAACAGCCCGCACCACCATCACCTCCTCCACCTCCGCCACCGCCGCCCCCACAAACCCCCCGGAAAATTGGGAAGCGCACCTGCTACGACAAGCCATCCCCCCATCTCGCAGACGTCTTCCGGAAGGACCAATCCAATGGCGCCAAGCAATGCATATCACATGAGGCCAGGGAACCCCACTATCGAAATGCCGAAGTACGAACCGAAGATTATGGCTGGCAATGCCCTCATGTCGTATGTTGCGAGCTGGATCGAGGGGTGTGAGATTGAGGGGGAGGAGGGGACTCAGTCTTTTTGGGAGCCGATACAAGGCGAGACCTGTGAGAAGTTGATGGTGAAGAATTTCGATCGATGTAAGTAGAGTGACTGTCTGACCTTTGGGTGTGAGGGTGATGCTAACGTTGTTCATTTTCTAGGTGATAGTAATGAATAGTAATGATGGTGCTGGTGGGTGGGTCCAGGCGGGGTGTGTCAAGTATGACTATGTGGGCCATGTGGGTTAGATTTGGTAGGTGTGGTTGATTGTAAATGGAGGTCCGGGTGTCTGGATTTTAAATCTGGTTGTTTCTTGGGCTTTACATTTCCTCATTCTTCCCCGGATGAAGCTCTCAACTACGCATGTCAAACGGGTGCGTATAGTGCCTGTTCCATTTTCAGTGTTTTGCAACCCTGCCAACAACAAGATTTCCTCGCTAGTCAGTCAGATCCCAGCCATCTCAATTGTCGATTGTCTCGTCGTCCTTTCGGTAAACTAGTGCAAACACGTCCATTCATGCGGCGAAATCAAGGGTCCCTTCGCGTAGGAGGCTTCTAACTGAATCGAGCACATGCATATTGCGTACCTCGGAGCATGCAGAGAGCCTTCCCCGGGGGATGTTTCTCCCGCTCCCCGGCGATGGTGAATGAGGTTCTCCTGACGCGCCGCCAAGAAATCCTCAAGGGTGCCCAATGAACTCGTCTGCTGTTGGAGCCTGTTGCTTGGCATGACATGTGGTGCGGGAAGGATGCAACCAACTTCAGGTACTACTAGTAAAAATCGGGATGTGGGGCGGGGAAGCCAAAACGCCTCGGCCGTTCTCATTGGCACACGTGGGCTTGGCGACGGGAACTTGGACTAGTGCTTTGACGGGTCGCTGATCGCCATTGACGGAAATCGGGCAACATGCATGTCTCAGGTTTGGGAACCCGATCCGATTCGACGCACGATATCGACATCGGTATCCGGCGGCCACGATTCTCAGCCTTTTTTTAGTTGCAGCATGCGTGATGTCGAGCGTCATGCAAGCAAAAACAGATTCGGTGCGGTACGGCATGTGGTACGGCATGTGTTACGGCATGTGGCGGGAGCACGAATGGTCGAACACACTCATCATCGAATTGCGCGAGAAATGCAGTACTACGGACTATTCAGGCTGACATGAATGAGGGTGGCCAATCGCGACAGGACTTCCCCCCTCCTCTTCCCCCAAAAATTAAATGAGGAAAGCAACGGATGTGATGGGATGGGGCAGGCGCGGACAGGAATCGGGCAGGCGCAGACAGGATCAGGCAGGCGCGGACACGTCATCGGTGGCGAACTGGATCTCGCGCAGGATGGCGTCGGCAAAGCTCGTGGACAGCGCCTTGAGCTCGAGCAGCTTGGCGATGGTCGCGTCGATGTTGCCGTTGATGCGGCCGCGGCGGCTCTTGGCCGTGTTGGACGTGACGCCCTGGTCCAGGGCGTCGAGGTTGTCGGAGATGACAGTGTAGCAGTCGGCCTGCTTGGAGAAGAGGATGGACAGCTCGACCATGGCGTCGATGGCGGCGTCCATCAGGTCGTCGATCTTGTCAAACTGCGCGATTAGCTGCGCGACATAGCCGACCAGCACGGCGCCCTCGGCGTACTCGCGCTGGTACTGCTCGGCCTTGGCGTTGAGGTTGTTGTACTCGGCCTTGAGGTTCTCGGCCTCGATGCCCTTGACGATGCTGCCAATCCACCCGAACGGCACAAAGGCCACGCCGATGGCCGTGTCGCGCGCCTTCTCGTACGCGCCCCATTTCTCCTGGGCCTCGGCTTTGGTGCGGGCGACGGCGTCGAGGTCGGCCTTGAGCTCGGCGTTGAGCCACGTCAGGTACGGCGTCTTGATCTTCGAGTTGTTGGTCACGGGCCCCGTGCTGTACTGCTTGGTCAGGAAGTTGACGTCGGCGAGCTGCTTCACCGTGTCGTCCTTGAAGGCGATCAGCGTGGCGATGACGGCGTTGACCTCGGTCTTGCGGGTCAGCGCGCCCTTCTTCAGCACGGCCAGCGTGTCGACGGCGGCGCCCCGCGCATCCTCGAAGTCGGTGTCAAAGGTGCTAGAGCCCACGTACTTGGGGTCCAGCAGGATGTTGAGGTTGTCCTTGAGGTTGAGGTCGGGCACGTCGACCAGGTTTTTGATGGCCATGTTGGCGTACTGCACGGCCGACAGCGCCACCGTCACCAGCTTGCCCAGGTGCTGCGTGTGGTACGCCGCGCACGACGTCGACACGGCCGTCATGGTGTTCTGCGTCTTGTCGTAGATGAGCGGGTCGATGGCCGTCAGCTCCGCGAACGACGCCCGTGGCATCTTGGTCTGGAAGTCCGCCACCGTGCGCGGCAGCTCCTTGCCCGCGAGCACGTACGCCCGGAGATCTTGCACATGTTAGCATTTACTCCCGGAAAAGCGACTGACTGCACCCAGCACCATACCATAGTACCCTCGCGTGTGCATCACGAACCGCTTGGGCGTCTCGACTGTTTCCGGGATGACCACCTTGTCGTTGGACGACTCGAGCGCCGCGAAGGCGTCCTTGAGCTTCTGCTCTGCCTCGGAGGTAGGGGTCCATTCCGTGGTGGTCGACATGGTGGAGGAGGTAGATAGAAAGGTATGGATGGCAAGAGTGCTAATAAATGGGGTCGATTGTGCGTGTTAGGTTGTGTGTGAGTCGGATGATGTTGATTTCCTGATGCATCATGGAAAACCTCCCCCTATTTATACACATTCAATCACCGACTTCTCTCCCCGTCGAGGAAGCTTATCACCTCCAGAGAGCGAGCCCTCTTTGCCCCTCAACTTCTCTGTCTCCTTCCACCCATCCCTCCCTCCAGATGCTCATCTTGTCCTCATGACCACGATCCTCTTTCCATGAAGCTTTTCGAACTAGCCCTTCGTGCACGCCGGCTTGTAACAACAAGCCCCTTCCCCCACAGGAACCCCTCGCTTCGGACTTCCTGAACAGTCCTTTCTCCTCAAGCCTCGTCCATTGTTCATTCCAAATAGTTTCCTTTGGGTGAGCTATCATTTTGCGACAGCTCCCTAGCTGTTTTCGTCATGTAGTGCAACTCATACGATCGTCTACGCCCCTCAATCAGCAGCGGCTTGCCGCGCCATGCTATTCACTCTCAATGCGTCTGTAGTCGACGCCACTTTTGAGTTACTTTCTTGTGAGTGGTGCATGTATGTATGCAGGAGGCAAGACCCTTTTCAGACAAAAAAAAACGGGGTTGGTCGGGTGGGCCCCCATATTTTCGACCCGGCTTTCTGTTTGGTCTGTCCTGGTCTACCTGCTGAGCTGTACGTTGTTGCCTACCTACCAAGGTAGTTGGATAGCGAAAATGATGCACCAATGAGCCACGTCTGCTACACACGCACCGCCTTTGTGTTGCCTACTCGCTCCCTCGCTTGGTCGCCTCGTTCTCCCTTCCGCCTACCCGCAATCTCGATCGCTTACATAGACCCCCCGCACGGGGACACCCGACCGCAAGAGAACGCAAGCCACACCCAAGAGCCTAGCAAGAGATAACAAATCGCATTGCGGAAATGTTGTCTTCCATCCCTCACTCCCTTACTCCACCATTGTATCAGACGAATGAGAAGCTTTGATCTTGCGACTCCAAAGTCCTACGCAGGACGCCATCTACTCTTGGCAACCGAGATCAATACATGCATGCAGATGGCTTCCCCAGAATATGTTGTGAGACTCTAAACCTATCACGTCGCGCTCGAGACGATATGCTTAGGTGCGCGGCTAATATGTACGCAGCCAGACTTAAACGTACAGATGGTCCACTACCCGTAATCGCACATCCCGAGGCCTCGCACCGAGCGGCATCACCAGATCGGGAAACTCATTCGCGGTTCCATGCAAGCTGAAAAAGACCACCTGAGCTGAACACCGGTGACAACTCAGCTAGATATCTGCACGTCTTTCCAGACGGGGAACATGTGTACGCCTTCAAAACGATGCTTTTCAAACCCATTGGAGGAACAAGTCTTCCGCTATGAGGCATTTCACATGGGTGGAGATGGTGCGAGGGAGATGGTGGTCCCCGAAGGTGGGAGAGGTGTCGCCGATCTGTATTGTTTTTGGGGTTTGGTTGCGGTTCCCGAGTTATGTTAAGTGTCGATCGGGCCTGGTTGAAGGGGAGAAGTAGACAGACACCAACATTGGCTGGCATCTATTCATTCAACCACCAAGAACTGACATTGAATTCCTGAGCTTGAATACCTACCCAAGCTACCTACCTTTACTTACTCGACACGTTCTTGGGTCAAGCACCGCCCTGACACACACCAGCACTCGTTGGGTAGGCACCACATCGACAGCCATGGCGACCCCAACCACTCCAACCACCTTCCATGTGGCCATCGAGAGCCCTCCGGGCATGTCGTTCCCGTCATTCCCCAGCTCTGCCATCGAGGGAGGTGATCCCACCAAGATCACGCTGGATATGATCCGCAACAAGTGCAGCATGTAAGTGCGGCTGGCATCCGACGTTCATGTCCGGTGAAGACAGAAGTGCTTACAGAAACTTCCAGCTCGAACAAGCTCTTCTTCACCGTTGATGGCAAGAGCCGCATCCAGGACAATACTACCCTGGAGTACTACATGTCGCTGAGCGCCGAGGGCCAGAAGCTGCTGAAGCCGCCCCCGACACCGACATCTTCGGCATCTGGAAGTGAAGCACCCGCCGCCGCCGCTGCCGGGGTGGCAACCTTCACCATCAAGCTTGGCGACTCGAGCGTCAAGCAGAATCTGGTCGACCTGCCCGGCAACAATGAGGCGCTGACCAAGCTGCTCGACGGCATCAGCAACAACACGCTGGTAAAGGGCGAGCTCCCGACCTTTGCCGACCGGCAGTTGACCAGCCTCGTGACCAACTATGCCACCCAGCTCGTTGCCGGCAGGACCTATTCGTACACGGAGCCGCATGAGCTGACCGAGACGCAGTGGGATGCCGTCCTCAAGAACAACCGCGCTTTTCACGGCTACTACTATGACTTTGCGCTGTCGACGTTGATGCAGGCGCCGAAGCCGGGTAAACCTACCTTACCTCAGCCACCCATGCTAGCAAAATTACCCGTGTTTTGAGTGCAGGTACTAACAAGTAATGATACCCACCTAGCCTTCCGGCTGCGCGGCGCGGCTCCTGTCGGCAAGGCGCCCGTCACCACGACCGACAGCGCGCCCAAGCAGCAGTACCTCCCGCCCCTGCCACCGTTCTACGTCCATGACCGCGCAAGCGTCTCGGTCACTGAGGTGCGTACTCAGCAGCAGACCACCTGGATCAAGGAGGGGTTCAATTCCATGGCCATCGGAGGCAGCTTGTAAGGAACAGCCCCTATTCACTTACACGGGACCCAGTGACGTCATCCTGTCGGTACTTGGTGCCAAGATACCTTACTCATACTGACTTTGAAACCCAAAACAAAAGGGGAGGAGGTCCTGCCTCAGTACCCGTCTCAGTTTCGGCGTCGTGGGAGAAGGAGCACTCGTATGCCAACCAGAAGCGCGAAGTGACCGATGTCGACTCGCTGGCGGTGACGTATAACGTATGTCCACCCCAGCTCACGTCACTGCCTAGCATCAAGTCCATTTTCAGCTTACCCAGACGACATACAGTTCCCCCGGGCCGTCATCGAGTTCGACCCGAGCGTGCTGGAGCTCACGGACCAATGCCGACGCGACGCGCTCAACCTCACCAACCAAGACGGCGTGGACCAGTTCCGCCGCAACTACGGCACCATCTTCGTGACGCGCCTGACGCTCGGCGGTTTCCTGTACAGCTCGCGCAACGTCCAAACCACCGAGACGGCCAGCCTCGACCAGGTCAAGGACCGCACGCGCATCGCCGCCGGCATCAGCGCCCAGACCCCCAAGGTCAGCGGCTCGCTCAACTTTGCCAAGGTCGACGAGACCTCGTCCTCGACCAGCCGCGCTTCGCTGTACCAGGACGTCGCTCTCGCCTGGGACGCGCACGGCGGAGACACCCTGCTGGTCACCAACCCGCCCGCCTGGGCCAACACCGTCAAAGACCACCGCCTCTGGCGCCTCATGAACGCAAGTCCCCCTCCGCGCACCCCTTTTTCATTTTATTTTTATTTTATTTTTCATTTTTCATTTGCCAGGCACTAATACTAATGACAACCTCCCCCCCAACAGAAAGAGCGCATTGTCTCCCTCGCCTCCATCGTCAAATCCCTCGACACCGAAGCCTACAAGCAAATCACCTCCCCCTCCCCCACCGGCGCCACCTCCTCCTCCTCCGCCAACATCCTCACCGACGAGCGCTACCAAGACTACGTGCGCAACGCCATCATGGACGCCATCGCGCCCAGCGCCAGCCTCGACAACGCCGTCGCCCGCAAGATGAATGAGTACTACACCGCAGACACGGGCACGCGCGTGGCGGCGTCGAATGCGTTTATCAAGCGGAATTTCCCCGAGGAGGAGGATGGGATCATCCCTGGCGGACGGGTGTGGGGGGGGTTGACGATGGATCAGAAGGTGGCGTTTGGGTTGTATATGACTTCTTTGGGGGTGTTGACTTGGGGCGGGTGGTGAGTGGGTGAGTGGGTGAGTGGGTTGGGGAGGGGTAGAGATCTTGGTGGGGATATGAGGGGGGAGAGAAAAATAGGGCTTCGAAAAATATGGAGTGATTGTTTTGTTGTGGTCCCATCCAGTTTCATTTTCAATAGGTAATATTAGGCTCGTCGATCTATCATTCTGTCAGCCGCATTGGCACCCTTAGCGAAGTCATCATGGCTGCCTAGAACAAACCGCTTGGGAGATAGGTTTCTCAGCACAGCGCCTGGCTTTCGAAATCGTCAGTCTCTACCTCGTAATACGACATTCGGGCTGTAGTGGTTATTGGGGTGTCTGGAGTTTCGGTTTGGTTTTGTCTTGTAGGGATCACGAACTCTCTTCTCACCAGAGTGTTGATATATTTGCTAGGGACAGCTATGCTCACCTCTCGCTCTAATTCTTGTTCTTGCGTTCGTCCATCTTCTTCACGGTGGCCTCGTCCTCATCCTGAAGCTCTTTGTCCACTCTAGCGCCCGGGTGTGGCTGGTTTCCATGTAGCGAGGCCTGCATCTCGAAAGTGAGTGAATGTATCTGCAAATCACCAAGGAGAGGATTGCTTACCGCAAGCGTCGGGTCGCGCTTCTTGGCCTCAGCCTGTTCCTTTCGTGCCTCCTCGGTTCGGACCTGGTTGACGGCGTCTACTTGGCCCTCTGTATATACGGTGAGCATCCAGGTTCTCGAGGCTTCAGTGCATGAAGATTGGCCTACCTGGTCGGAATCCCTTGATGTTCTTGCCCGATTGCCGAGATGCGTCTTCGACATCGGATTGGCTGATATTTCGCTGATCTCCGTTGTTGACCTCCATGTTGGTGGCTATGTCGTGCTCGGCTGGAGTGTTTGATTTTCTGTCACGGCTGCGAATATTTCAGATGTGTTCGTTGCTTACGGTGCATGGGAATGCGAAGAGGTGGTATGGATAGCAATGAGGAGGAAGGTCAAGATAGCACGGGTTTAATGACATCACCGACTCGATGTCATGTCACATGGGGCGTCCCTGATCCTTGGACACAGGATTGAGATCGAAACACTGTCCACCTGGGGGCCCGTGATTGCATATTGCCGTCACGATTTAGGGCAGCACAACAAGGAGAGGTTTATGACGGCGCGTCATGAGTTTGAGAACATGCTAGTGTTCGTTGGTCAGCGAGCGATTCGTGCACTGGAAGCCATCGGGAGGCCGACGGCTTACCGGAGGTAGCTACCCGATTCGTAAGGCCTAAGAAGCCCTGGGACGCCAATCGGGGTCGTGCATCGTTCGTGACCTCACCTCAAGAGACAGCAGGTGCTGTAAAAATGTTTCTCTCCTATCTTATGTATTTACCCAGGAAGCGAAGGCTGCTTTACTGGAATACCCAAGAGGCTATCTGGGTAGCGGACGATCTCCTTTGACCTGAAGATGGGAATCATTGACAATTTACCATCATTTCATTATTGTCCGGGAAAACATGCCGGAGCGGGACACCAGTCAGATCTGGCGGAGCGGGTGAGATCGAGGTAAAATGTGAAAGTCTGGAGCAGGCCACCTGGAAAGCTATCTGCGCGCGAGCTCGTTTTCCCGTTTCCTGCCGCCTAAAACCGCGAGCTGGTCGACGACAGAGGTCCCGGAAGGCAGGGTGTTCAGGGGTGCCATCCGACTGCAGTTCCTTCAGCGCTTCCCGGATGGAGGCCGACACATCAAAAAGGCACCGAGGGCAGGTTGAGCCGAGCCAAGGCAAGGACTGCCGAAGCTGAAGCTTTTCTTCCTCTTTAGTGCCCTCCAGTAACAATAGTCCAAGCGCTTGCCAGGTCTAGAACGACCTGGCGCGCATCCGGCGCCCGTGCCCGCCCACAGCCGATGCGCCCGACATCCGCGATCAAAGCACGAAACAAGTCGCGTCCAAATCGCACGCTAGCGTGGCGAACGGAAAGGATGGAAAAACTGGGGGAAATAAGCTTAACGCGCTTCCCGCCTGCTTTTTTTACATGTACCTGCCGAGCCCCGCGGGATCCCTTTGCGCTCGGGACGGGACGAGTGCCCCTGAACCCACCAGCTTGGCGCCTTGGCGCGATGCCAAGACCGGCTCGACCGCTCTCTAAACGAACTATTGGATCGGGGCAGCTGCCGGATTGAGCGCAATTGCCAGTTGAGGCACGCAAGAGGGAGGGGGAGTGGGGAAGGAAACCCCCTAATTCTTTTCTTCTTACTTTCAAGCGGATCAATTTAGCGCGCACTCGGTCGGAATTTGGGGTTTGCGTGACATCATCTTGAATACCAGCGATAACCCGTTGTTTTCCGAGAGCGTAAAGTTACCAAGCTGGGTAGACTACGACGGGTTGGGTTGTGTCAACTGAGGAAAGAAGACATCTGCACCTTGACGACCAAACTCTAACTTCTTCCAGTCTCCTTATCTGGTCAACTTGACAAGGCAGGTTAGGCAGTCCACCGTCAGCGAGCGGTCGTCGTTACTAGCAAGGTGTGGGGAAAGGTAAGCCCGGAGGAACAGTTCAGTCTACCCCCGCACCCTAAATCACCTCGGTACTCGCCCGAGCCCTAACTCATACGAGCCTGGTAATTCCCAAATGGCGTTTTGTACCTGAGATTGTCGAAATGGTCATAGCACCAAGGTTCTCCTCACTGCATCATCGGAAGCTGCCGTGATTGGAGGATTATGAACATGCTTGCCCGATCTTCGGGGCTTTATCAGTACTTAATTTCCTGTGGGAATCGTGATTCCAGACACACATTGCCTGCAAACGTCCCCGCCATGCCGCATACAGGAATCTCGTGTTTGAGCACTTGCCAAGACAATACCCCCTCCAAGTTCGCTGCTCAGCTCCCCATTGCGCGCGCAACTCAGGGGAAACTGCTCTTGTTGTCAAGCCACACTCCTCAGCTCTTGGTCACTCCAACTGCCTTCGTGAAAGGCACCACCAACCGTCGCCACCTTGACTTCAGCCACGTGGCCCCCAATCTAATTTCCCCCTGACCTGAACCTCGAAGCTAGAAAATGGTGTTCGTGATATAACGTCGTAAGCGGGGTTCCCGGACGGGCCGTGTGACAGGTTGCTATTTTTGATTCCCGCTTCTCCAATCCCCAGGTTCTTCCGTGCTTTGCAAGCCACCCGCAGCCTTACTCAAATTGACGGGATGGAACCCCACCATCCCATCACCTGGTTCGCACGCTTCGGGCCCATGTAACGCTGCATTATGTGATGAGGTTGCCAGTTCGAGACTATCAGTTGTACCACGTCCGCTGACACCATCGATATGCCATTTACAGGCACTGGTAGTAGCTTCCGGTTACAGTGAGAATATCAGGAATACGCACCTTCAAAACCACAGTCATTCAACCGCACAATAAAGGCGCCACAGATGATGAACACAAGAACCAAGAGCAGCGCACGGGGTCTTTTGCCCAGGGATGATGTCATTACAGGCCGTCTTGGCGATGCACATATGCAAGCCCCCCTTTCCCGAGCAGACGGCTGCGGTGGAAGCCATGTCGATTCTGCAGCTCATCCCCGCAACCGCATTGGGTACCTGGCATGCGCGTATTTGCGTGTACCCGCACAAGCGCCCTAGCACCACGATCCTGGCTGAGCAACACACCATTTGACACTCTTCTCTCCAATCATGAACGTAGTCCGTGCTGTTGACATTCGATCAATGTGTAAGACCCCCTCCATCTTCTCCCACCTTCCGTGCTCAGGCATAGGGTGGGGCATCAGCTGTGTGATATTGAATCCGCCATCTCCAGTCTGGCCGTTTCGATGACTCCAAAACGAAGGTAAAGATGCCCTCCTAGCTGCAGCATCCCCTTAGTCTAGCCGCTCCACCCACGGCACTAGACTTGAATTATTGATTTCACCCTCAGCTAGAGCCCGGTGGTTGCATACAGCGGCTCACGAGATGGAGAAAGTGTTCGCGAGGCCATCGCGGCCGTCGAATAGGCAGGTCTTGCCTTGGTTGGCTGAAGCGTCGACTAGAGTTGCCCTCTTCAACGGCGTACATCACGACGTGTTCAAGTATAAGAGCATCTCTTGATCATCCATTCCTTCACTTCATCACCTCATCACCAACACTCATTCACCCCTTTCCCCCCGGTGTTCCGTCTCAGACGACACCTTCCATTCACTCTTTTGCCTGCAACGGCCAACTTACACTCATTATTAACAACACTCTTTTCAAAACATGATCCTCTCCACGCTCAACTCGGTGGCGCTGGCCATCTTGGCGGCACACCCTGTTCTTGGTAAGGACTGGGAGTCGCCGGCGTACACGTGGTTGTACCAGTTCCCGCTGCCCATTCCGCCGGTCAAGACGCCGGCCATGACCATCACCAACCCGGTGACCAGCAACCCCATCGACTACTACGAGGTCAACATCAACGCCTTCCAGAGCACAGTGTACCCGAACAAGGGCCCGGCCGACCTAGTTGGCTACGACGGCATCTCTCCCGGCCCGACGTTCCTGATCGAGAAGGGCCGCGAGACGGTCGTGCGGTTCATCAACAATGCCACGATGGATACCTCGGTGCATCTGCACGGGTCGTACTCGGTGAGTGCCATGTCTGAAGTGATATTGGGGCTTGGCTAACACAGTATCACAGCGTGCCCCCTGGGATGGCTGGGCAGAGGACGTCACTGCGGCCGGCCAGTTCAAGGATTATTACTACCCCAACAGCCAAGCCGCCCGCTTCCTGTGGTACCACGACCACGCCATCGACCATGTAAGTATTCTATGCAACATATTATTTACCTCGCACAACAGAAACCACCCTTTTCCATCATGCACTCCAGTCACAACATGACTAACCACCCCCCAGACCGCCGAAAACGCCTACTTCGGCCAAGCCGGCGGCTACATCATCCACGACCCCGCCGAAGACGCCCTCGGCCTGCCCTCCGGCTACGGCACCTTCGACATCCCGCTCATCCTCTCCGCCAAGCAATACCAATCCAACGGAAAACTCTTCTCCCCCGCGGGCGAAACCGACTCCCTCTACGGCGACGTCATCCACGTCAACGGCCAGCCCTGGCCCTTCCTCAACGTGCAGCCGCGCAAATACCGCTTCCGCTTCCTCGACGCAGCCGTCTCGCGCTCCTTCCGGCTGTATTTCCAGCGGCAGACGGGTTCCACCGCAAAGATTCCCTTCCAGGTCATTGCGTCTGACGCCGGGCTGTTGACGGGGCCGATCACGACGGACAACCTGTGGATTTCGATGGCTGAGCGGTATGAAGTTGTGTTTGACTTTTCGACCTTTGCAGGGCAGAATATCACGCTCAGGAACTATGAGGATGTCGGCAAGGATGACGACTATTTGCATACGGATAAGGTCATGCGGTTTGTGGTCGGTGCTGGGCCCGTGGTGGATAACAGTGTGGTCCCGGCGAGCTTGGCGCTGGTGGACTTCCCGCCGCCGGCGGGGCCGACGGTCGATCATCACTTTGAGTTCCACAGGACAAATGGGCAGTGGAAGATCAATGGGGTGGGATTCAATGAGGTCGAGAATCGCGTGTTGGCGAATGTGCCAAGGGGGACGGTTGAGCTGTGGGAGCTGGAGAATGGCGGTGGCGGGTGGACGCATCCGATTCATATTCACTTGATTGATTTCAAGGTTGTGTCGAGGACCAGTGATAGTGGGCGCTCGGTTCTGCCGTACGAGGCTGCGGGACTCAAGGGTATGTGCACATCTCTGTCTTCTGACCCCTTTTTCATGGCTGCCCCTGGATCTCATTCAGGGGCAACCATACCGGACACATTCCCTTGCCCCAAAACCCCTGGAAAAGGCTAACCGAAACAAAAGATGTCGTATGGCTCGCCCCGAATGAGATTGTCAAGGTAGAGGCTCACTATGCGCCCTGGGATGGGCTGTATATGTTCCATTGCCACAATCTCATCCATGAGGATGTAAGTTTCTTTTCGAGTTTTTCACTCACCCCTATTTTTTCTTTTTCCCCCTTGTTAGGTTCAAGGCTAACAACACCAGCACGAGATGATGGCCGCCTTCAACGTCACCGCCCTTGCCGACCTTGGATACCCCGAGACCGCCTTCCGCGACCCCATGGAGAACCGCTGGCGCGCCGAGGCCGTTGCCCCCGCCAAGTTCACTCCCGCCGCTATCACCGAGAAGGTGCAGTTCATGGCGTCCCTCCAGCCGTACAACAACGTCGAGGCGGTCAAGACTGCGCTGGACAACTACTGGGCCACCCACAAGAAGCGTGCCGCTCCCGCTCCTGCCGTTGGTGCCGAGGGGCCCCGAAAGACTCGCCGGATGCGCATTGAGGGGAGCCAGCTCCGCGAGGTGCTTTGAGTAAATGACTTTTGAATGCTGGGATGCATTCCTACTTCTGGTAAATACGCTTGGAAATTTTTCGTTGTTCATATTTTGTTGGTCGGTCTCTGTCGATGTAACTTCTGGCGGCTTCTTGTCTATATCTTTCGAGGTGGAAGTTTCAGGGTCTCTCCTAGACTCTCATCTGCCATTGAGGACTGTCGATAAAAATAAAATAAAAAACTCTTTCTTTACATTGTTTTCCGACTGTACTTGCGAATATTTGCTCCTGCACTTTGTCACAAGGTGTAATTGTGCTCCTTGATGAAGCGATGGTGCCCACTGAGCTCTTGCAGTTTCCGATGCTGGAAGAATCGTTCAGAAATCCCATCCTTCTTGTAGCTGGATCCAATGTAGCTTCCTCGGGAGCTTTGCGCCTGTGGCGGATTCGGGTACACACACCATGTCTTCCATGCCTCCTCAAGTCAGCGTTGGAGCTCCCTTTTCAGCCGATCAAAAGTGAGAGCGTCACCCTCGCCAAGCAATCACTGGACATCCTGTGGGACGTATCTGATGACGGTGTGGGCCAAGCGACGAGGAGGTATATTGATACACAGAATGGGCGTTGTTACTGGCCCAGTTAGTAGAATGCAGGTAGTTGTACCTCCCTGGTGTAGTCTTTCATAGAAGTGACCATCGCGAGAATCGCGGACTGAAAACGCCTGATTTTCTCGTCCTTGGAAGGCCCAGTGGCATCAACAGTGATATCGATTTGGTTATTAGGGTTCACTGGGACACCTTTGCTATTTCTGCTGTTATGGGATGCCTTTTCTTCCGGGCCGAAGTCTTCGTTGTCGTCGTAGTAGACGATTTCTCGAAATATAGCTGCCCCGTTGGCAAGATCCTTGTGACGGCCGGCCAAACGGACGCTCTCCTCACTAAGCCAACCTTTCAAAAGGAATGCCAGAATACTAAGTGTGCAAGCCATAGCATCTGGAAGACAATATATACCGCCAGTAACTCCACGTCAGACCGTAACACTCCTCTTCGTCATCGAGGAAGTCGGCGGCCTCCTCGTGAACTTGTGACTGTGACTGGGCGGTGCCCGGTGTTGTCGGGCCCTGGGGTATAGATTGTGGCGTCCGAGGGTGGCTGATCATTTGCTGCTTGTTCGAGTCCAGGGTTAGAACGACATCGGAATGGTCCTTGGCCAACCTGACTGCCCGTCGATTGGGGCAGATTCCATGTGTGCTCTGTTACGCCACAGCACGCCACGGGCGCTAATATTTAATAAACACCTTATGTCGAGCTTTATTGCTGGCAACTTGAAGAAGATGGTGTTGAGCCCGGCAAATAATCATGCCATGTCCCCAGCCTCGTTCGTTACCACGCCATCACCGATTGGAGGAGCCGGCGCCACCCGCAAGCAAAGAGGACATAATCACTGCAAGCATAACACCATTTTCTGACTTCTCAAGCATGAAGCGCGAAGAGAAGCGCGTTGACACAGAGTACAATAATGAGATCAAATGCCCGCATTGGCCCCGAGCGCTTGATGCTTTTTATCTCCCGAATCTTCGCATTCCAGCTTGAATCACTTTCCATAACTCAGCCAATATGAGCGAAGCCACAACCGACAACTTCTTCCCCTGGTCATGGTCCGTCAGCTCACAATCCGAGCACCCAGTATGTCCGCCCTCCTCCAACATCCTCGGACTTTACGCCGCCATCAATGCCGTCTGTACCATCCTGTCGATTCTTGCCGGCAACAGCTCCATCATCCGCATCATCACGTGCGGCATGTTCGGAAACGAAGACGGTAACCCCTGGCGGTACATGTGGATCCTGCCCTTTGGTCTGCAGCTCGGGGCAAATGCGTGTGTTGCCGCCCTGACGAAATCCGCGCCGGGATACGCCGACCAATTCCAAATTTGGGAGCTGATGCTGTTCTACACGTTGCGACCACGCCTGTCTTGGATCATCCTGGGCTTCATTGCCGATGTCAGCACAAAACGCGGGAAGCCCTGGAGATCAAGTTTCATTTCGAACATGATCGCCGAGTTGCTTTTGCAAGTCATGGCGCTCTACACGGTAGGCACGGTTGTTCACTTCGCCACCGTCCGGGGTACTACGTGGTGCATACCGACACGTACAAAGCGCTCCCCCAGGCGGCACATCTATTCTACGGCGGATCACTGTATTATCTTGTTGCTGGCTCGGCTTATATACTTGTATTTGCTTCGAGTTTATTTGAGTATATTGATAGGGCAGAAGGTCGAAAAGCCGAAGGCCCCAACTACCTTTCTCGGGGCCACTGGGTGGTGGTCGCTCCTTTAATCACAGCTTGGTTGGCAAGTTGGCTTTTTTGGTCAGGATTTGTCCAGCTCGCTGGCGACAGGTATGAGGAAAGAGAATCCGCGCATTACTCTAGTGCTAACCGTAAATGCATCAACAGCTACTGCTCGCCAAACCTCATTCATCAAGGCATCGTCTGGGTATGCTTCAGCTTATTTGGCATTGCACTTGGAACGGGGTACTAGGTAGATATCTAAATCCGAATCCAGACTGTGTCCGAGTTACTTTCTTCTCAACGCTGGCGAGCATTCCAGCCATCGATCTTCCTTCGACAACTGGACTTTTGGAGGTGAACTACCCTTCCAAAACCGACTACCCAATACGCAAATAGATCAAGGAAGGGGCGCAGGGAGGATTATCTCAACAAAAATTCAGACTCCCTCTAGGCCTGACGTCCATGCTTGAAACAACCCCCACTTCACTCCCAAACCCGCTCGAGAGCCTTTTCGGCTAAAATCTCTTCGAACATGGAATCGTATGGAAGAGCGGCATGAAGGTCCGGATGATGGCGAGAGCTTTTGCTGGAACCCGGCCTCGAATAGCGAATATTGGAAGCGGCTTAAGTAGCAGCTTAGACTATCGCAACTAGAATCAATAGTCTCAAAATAGATCAGCTTCAACTCACCATCAGGCTTAGTGATGCTGTATTCGGTCATGTCGGGAAACCACTCGGCTCATAGGAAATGTACCTTTAGTAGAGGACGTCACGTTTAATCGGCAGTGCTTTGCTGACCTCATCTCCGCCGAGTTTCTAGTTGTGAAGTGCCATCTTGAGGACGCGTAAACGTCCTTCTCTGCATACCTCGCAGTGGAGGATCGCGTCGCAAGCATATTGTGAGCTGGTTCAGGATTCTGACCCCCGTCGCCTTCTGCCAAAGCTTGTTTGAGCAGTTATCGAGCCTCTGGGCCAGGTCTGTGATTTTGACTCAAGAGACAGAAACACCGGGGAGAGATCAAGGGTAATAATTCCGATGGGTATCACCATCGCCCCGACAGGAGAGCTGTCAAATTACGTAATCATTCCTTAGTTAGCCGCTCTGCGAGCGGTTGGGCCGCAATTTAGGGGCTCGCGGTCGCGCGGACCGCTTCGTGAAGGGAACACACTTCACGACTTCCAATTACTGCGTTTCTGGTTGGCTGCGTAGAATTCAACAAGAGCATCCCCGTTCACCTTGCTGTATTAAACACTACCTATGTATGACCTAAGCAGAATCTACGTATGCCTGAATAAACCACCCCGAACACCCTTGTTCCCTGAACCGCTTATCCCCTACATAATGTTGCCATTTCTTCTCAAGACCTGCGTCCCCGCCCCATATTTGACTCTATGCCCCAAGCCACCCAACACCTCCAAAACCCCCGCCATCAACACTTCACCACCCTCCCCGTCTTAACCCTATCTAAACCCCACCTCCCCCTCCCCCTTCCCACCAACTATCCTCCCAGGCCCCCTCATAAAATCCCTCAACAACACCTCCAACTCCGTCCCCTTCACCACCTCCGGCGCAACCCGATGCTCCGGCGCTAGCGTATACGCCTTGAACGCCTCAAACTTACTCGGGTCCCACACCTTGACGGCCTTCCCGGTGCGGTGGGCATCGACGAGGTCGACGATGTTGACGAGTTTTTCTCTCAGTGCACCCTTGCAGTGTGCGATTCTGTGCGGGGGCGGGTTGATTCCGGTGAGGCGGCAGAGGGATTGGTAGCCTTTGCGGCGGAGGGCGGTTGC
>Ga0247780_1000062_pt1 | contig 95047 bp, 96 predicted proteins | sample UWRJL079202R5_FD_179927 | JGI IMG/M metagenome (GOLD analysis project Ga0247780, IMG submission 179927) | Plant litter microbial communities from Arlington Agricultural Research Station in Wisconsin, United States - UWRJ-L079-202R-5 | ecosystem: Environmental > Terrestrial > Plant litter >...
ACTATACTAACAAGTTTAGCACATCCTCCCCCGCCTAACCTCTCAACCCCCCCTCCGAAAGCGCACCCGCCCCTCTGGCGCCCCAGGAACCGCACCCGGCTCCGCACCCTCCGTCACCGTACACGTCCGCTCACTCCGCAACCCCCCTCTCGATATCAAATTCCCCTCGCAGCCGCTCCTCACCACCTCAGCACTAGACATCAAGACCTCTGTGTCGGCAGAGACGGGAATCCCGCTCGACAAGCTCAAGCTGCTGTACAACAAGAAGCCTGTTTCCGACAGCAAGACGCTAAAGGATGTGCTTGGCCCCGATGGGGAGGGTGCGGGTGCAGGTGCGAAGGGTGTGGAGTTCTCTATGATGGTGATGGGTGGAGCGGCGACGCTGGCTGCTGCGGCGGCGAAGAAGGCTGCCGAGTCGTCGGAGGGAGGGGGAGAGAAGACGGATGAGAGTGGTTTTGTTGCGCAGGGGCTGAGTGGGGAGGGGGTGCTGGCTACGGAGGAGTTTTGGGATGATTTGAAGGGGTTTTTGCAGCAGAGGGTGAGAGATGAGAAGGTTGCTGGGGAGGCGGCGGAGGCGTTTAGGGGGGCGTGGAAGGGGAGGACGTGAGAGCATGCGAATGTTATAAAGCGGGCCTGTATGATGGCCATCTTGAGAAGAGAACGTTAAAAGTATGAAGCCTGTCTGGGGCTTCAGTGTCGGAGACTTTTAGTTGCTGATGGCCGTAGTTGGATGTTCAGAAAAGCTCTGTTCATTTCATTGCCTCGTAGCCACCACCACCACCACTACATAAGATCCCCACACTTCAGCCATGGCCAGCATCACCATCACTACGGGCGCGCATGACAACATACTCGGCTCTACTTTGCAATGCCCGAGCATGTGTGCTGCCTTCTTTATTCCCTGACTCTGCTTACCCCAGTTCTTCTTCCCCTAGTATATCGCAAGGTGAGAGAATGGACGAGAGAGTGAGCCACGAGGGAGGAGAGACAATAATTCCGCTGCAGATTTTCGCCGGTGAAAAAAGAGAAACCCTCCAAACAACAGACAGACAAGGCCGAGGCCGAGCCATAGCTAGCATAGATTACAGAAAAGGCATGCAATGCTTATGCGGCAGTGCCCTTGCTGACAGTCTTGAGAATCGTCTCCCACTCGATGTCGTCGTGGTCGTTGGCCTGGAGCTCGGCCGCGATGCCGGGGAGCGAGCGCTTGAGGGCCTCCTTGGAGGAAGCGTAGACCATCTTGGCCTGTGATGCGATTGCATTAGCTCATGCGCTGTGGACACGGGGCCCGTGTGTATTATATTGGGAAACATACCATGATGCCAGCATCATCGGGGGACCAGGCGATGAAGGTGATCTTGTTTCTGCGACACACATCCCATCAGCATAAACATGTTGCCAGATGTTTATGACAGACTGAATCTCAGGGGCAAACATACCGGATACCCTCGCCAGACGCCAGCTGGTACTCGAAGTCGTAGACGGCATAGCGGGGACCCTTACCAACGGCGCCCTGCAGATAAGACAAACACCATCAGCATAATCCCAGCAAAAGCTAAGCCAATTTGGTTCGGGGGCATCCCCGCAAACCCCTCCTATTATCAACAAAAAACGAGGGGAAATGGACATACAGTCTTGCTCTTCGTCTTGGCGTTGATCAGCTTCTCGCGGAAGTCATCGTAATCAGGGCCATCCGCGCTGGTGGTGTCGATGACAATCTCCTTGTTGTCGTCCGACAGCTTGTAAATGATGTACTTGTACTTCTTGCTGAGCTTGAGCTCGTTGTAGGCCGTTATGCAGTCCTGGTTGACGGTAGCTCTGCTCTGCACCGTCAGCGCCCAGCCCAATCGTATCGTACGATCGATGCTTCTGAAGTGTGTTTATCGTCCCCGCCCTGTCTGGACCGGCAACAAACATGCGTGCGCCCGCCCGAGGTGTGTGTGTCCGTCTCGACGGCTATCGCGCGACCGGCGAAGGGAGGGAGGGTTGCTTCCGCTCGCCCTCGCTTGATGGAGGCGGAGGGGGTTAAGAGGAGGAACCAAGGAGACTATTACTGACCCGGATTGAGACTGCATTTCGCGGAATCGTGGTTAGCAAAACAGTGGACAACAAGCAAATGTGTGCGCCCCGCGGGGAAAGGGGGGGGGCGGATGCGAAGACGGGGGACATACCATGATGTCGAATGTGTGCGAGGCTAGTCTGCCTTTCGTTTCACGCCGATAATGCTGAGAGAGTAGAGCAGGGAGCTATGACGCGCGAGACTTGTCAGTGCGAGGTACGTAGTTATAAAAAAGAAGCTTTCGGTGAGTGGTTTGCGAGATTCCGGAGAGGACGGTGGTCGGTGTCTGTCGGCGGGTGGGTCTGATGATGAGGGAATGGGAAAGCACGCGGGGTAGGTCTTTTTGGTAAAGCGGAGACGGCGGAGCCAGCTCGGCGGCTTCTCCTGGTTCCTCAATCACTTACGATGCAGTGTGCCCCTTTTTCTTATATCTATGTCCTGAGATTGGGGAGCGTGGTGCTTCTGTGGCGGGATGGCTGTCGTTTTTCACCCCAAAAACAAGACGAATGCGAAGGTGTGTCAATGAAACCAGATGGAGGGGGATGGGCGCCTGAAAAACAACAACTTCGGTGGTGGGGTTACCGTTGTCCTGCGAGACATTGACAGCTCCGATGCGCTTACGTGATTAGCGCGGGGTTGCACTACAGTAAAAGCAACGGCGGCCACGCGTTTCGCCGAGCTTTAGGCATCATTTCTGTGGGAGGCTGAGGCGCCAGCATTGAGGTTATCAGTTGGGCTCAGGTGGCTGAGCGGCCTGGCAACGTCAGCATCAGCAGGCCGCAGGCCGCAGTGTTTGATGACCACGGCCCAATAAAAGGCAGCAGCTTTACTGCCTGACAGGCTCACAGGAACACGGCGTCGCTACATCCTTCAGGGTCCAGATGATACACAAATTCGTTGTCTGTTTCGTCTGCTCTACTCTAACAACCACCGTAGTCGGTATTATACAATGCCGGATGCCGCCGTCGGGAATATGTAGCTAAGAATACAAGAGGAGGAAATGGGTAGAGGGGAGTGAGAGAGATTACATGGCACCATAGTACAGTCCTTATAACACCAAACCAAATGCTCCCTCCCAGCCGAGTCGCCGTAAATCAAAGAAGACCGTGTGGATCATGCAGCTTTTAACAATCACCCTTTTACATCATGCCACCCATGCCACCCATGCCGCCCATACCACCCATGGGGGGAGCGGCACCCTTCTCCTCAGGGGCCTCGACTATCGCGACCTCGGTGGTGCCGAGGAGCGATGCGACGCCGCTGGCATCAACGAGACCAGTACGGACAACCTTGAAGGGATCGAGGATACCGGCCTTAATCATGTCGACGTACTCGCCCTTGGCGCTGTCGAAGCCCTTGTTGAAGTCGTTGGCAAACTCGTCCTGGAGCTTGCCGACAATAACGGAGCCCTCAAGCCCAGCGTTCTCGACAATGATCCGTGCAGGCTTGGTAATCGCGCTCTTGACGATGTTGACACCAAGCTGCTGGTCGAAGTTGGCGGTCTTGATCTCGTTAAGCGCGTTGTGAGAAGCCTTGATGAGGGCAGTACCACCGCCGGGAAGGATACCCTCTTCGACAGCAGCGCGGGTAGCGTTGAGAGCATCGACGAAGCGGTCCTTCTTCTCACCAACCTCAACCTCGGAGGAGCCGCCGACCTTGATGACGGCAACACCGCCAGAGAGCTTGGCAAGACGCTCCTGGAGCTTCTCCTTCTCGTACTCTGAGGTGGAGGCGTCGGCCATCACGCCACGGATCTGCTCGCAGCGCTGGGCAATGGCGTCCTTGCTGCCCTCACCATTGAGGATGATGGTGTCCTCCTTGGTGATGGTGATGGAGCCGGTAGTGCCGAGCAGTTCGAGCGTGGCCTTGTCGAGCTTGACATCGAGCTCCTCGGTGAAGACGCAGCCGTTGGTAAGCACGGCAATATCGCCGAGGATCGACTTGCGGTTGTCACCGAAGCCGGGGGCTTTGACGGCAGCGACCTGGACCTGGCCACGGAGCTTGTTGAGAATGCAGACAGCCAAAGCCTCACCGTCAATGTCCTCGGCAATGATGACGAGGGGGCGGCGGAGCTGGTTGGAGAGCTCGAGCGAGGGGATGATGTCCATAGCCGAGGAGATCTTCTTCTCGGAGAGGAGGATCAGGGGCTTCTCGAACTCAACCTTGTGTGACTTGGTGTCGGTGATGAAGTAAGGGGAGACATATCCGCGATCGAAGCGCATGCCCTCGGTGACCTCAAGCTCGTCGTGCAGGGTCTTGCCCTCCTTGACGGTGATAACACCCTCCTTGCCGACCTTCTCCATGGCGCTGGCAATTAGTGCGCCAATGTGCTCATCGCCGTTGGCGCTGATGGTCGCGACCTGAGCGATCTCGGCGCTGGTGGTGATATCGCGCTTGTTTGCCTGGAGGTACTGGACGACAGCCTCGACGGCGGCCTGGATACCACGGCGGAGGTCCATCGGGTTGCAGCCGGCGGCGACATTCTTGACAGTCTCGGAGAAGATGGCGCGGGCGAGGACGGTGGCGGTGGTTGTGCCATCACCGGCGGCCTCGTTTGTCTTGGACGCGACGTCCTGGAGGAGTCTGGCACCAAGGTTCTCGAACTTGTCCTTCAGGGTAATGGCCCTGGCAACGGTTACACCGTCTATTACTGTGTTAGCCCCGAGTTCAACGTCCCAATTCCGACCTCTGACGAACCCTTTGTGATCTTAGGCGAGCCATAGCTGGACTCGATGAGGACGTTCCGGCCCTTGGGTCCGAGTGTTGTGGCAACAGCCTTTGCGAGGGTCTCAACACCAGCGAGCAGAGCTGCCCGGCCTTCGACACCGAACTTCAGCTCCTATCAATGGGTGTTAGCAGAATCCCATTGCCCTGGATGCGTCGGTCGGAGACGTACCTTGTGTGCGAATCGGAGCTGCTGTGTAGGACGGAGACGAGCGGCGGCCGTCAGGGGCGACGAGACCGAAGCTCTTGTCAATGCGCGCTGCATTGTTGTGGTGTGTATTATATTATGTGCCGCGAGGACAAGACAGAGGAGGTATAGGAGCGGGTATCACGGTCGACAATGGGTGGCTGAGAGGGAGGCTGCAGTATGAGAATCAAGGAGGAAAAAGTTTGATGTTGACGACCGAGCCGGGAGAAAAAAATCCAAAGATTCACGACGGATTGGCCCGAGCTCCAGTTGGCGCTAAGACGTATTTGGGATAGCTTATGCCGACAGCAGCTTCTCGAAACATCAGTGGGTCCCTAGGGTTGGGGTTGGCCAACGGTGGGAGACCTCGGCTCATCAACCTGATGCATTGTCCAAGCTTTCGCGTGAGCTTGGCCGAGCGGCTGAGACTTCAATTAGACGACACACAACCGACAGCGGAATGACATCTATCGTTGCCACATCTACCATATCCACAGGGCTTCAACGTCCATCTTTTGGTTTACAATATTTGCTCGACACAAGCAACAAGTTCGAAGGCCCGGGTCAAAAGAAACGGTTTCTCTTCACCATGCGAAAATGCGTTGTCTGAATACTGATACAGGTCTGTGCCGGAACCGAAAGACCTGGACTTGCTATATTACAGGCCTTGACTGCATTATGAAGGTCCCTTCATGATGAAGGAAGACTTCTTCAGCACAAGAAGACCGGCTCTTACCACATTCCAGGCCTTATGCATTGTGAAAGATCTTTTTATCAGTATACAGGCAGGCCTTTGGAATAGGAGATGGCCCACCGTAACAAAATCCACGGGCGGTCTTAACAATAAGAAGGTATCTTTCGCACTAGCTGAAGGGACCCTCCCTTTTGGCTCGAGCCTCCGTACTTTTCCTCATGGCAGTCTTCGGTAGGTTCGGGCAGACCGGTATCGTCGGGAAGCATTCCATTATTCAGATGCGGAACTGAACTGAGTCGTGGATGGCCCGGCTGTCTTCAGGGGTTTGACACATCTCTCACACAACGTCAGCCCGCCTTGGCTCCTCTACTCCAACGGCCCCACAAAGCCCTGCAGACTGCATCGCCGATTCCGTTGAGGTACTTTGCTATTATAATCGGTCCTTGTCCAGGGAGGCTTCACTTCAACACTCCCTGCACAGTTGCTTCTAGTGTTTTCTAGGCCACGGGGTGCGGAGGTCAGCCCCTGCCCATCAATGTGTCGGTACTGCCGACTCCCGTCGGCCCTGGATTCCGAACCCTTCTTCTTGATAGGCCGTGAAAGTCAACGGGTTTCGGTCTCTTTGCAGCCTGCTTCAGCCGGTTGCCGAGTCTTCTTCGAGAGGCTGCAATTTGTCCTCGGGCATGGATTCTCTTTTTTCTGCTAATTTCTTCGAATATTCTCTATAGGCCTATCATGACGTCGAAGTCCCGGTCATGTATCTGGCCCCTGGCCACGATGTCCATCTTTCCCACTGTCTCTTGTGGACGGCCTAGATGACTTCTCCATTACGCGCAAGTGCCTAGTGATGGACGGTCCAGGATGGAGTGTGTCAAAACTCGAGATATTCATAACATAACACCACGGGGGAGAACTCCCAAAATAACCAACATCTCTAGATGTTGTGCGACACCAGACTTGCTGAGTGGTATCGTTGATAGCCGGGAATCGCAACATGATTGACGGTACGACACCAACAACAATACCAGGGGCGTCGAGTAGGACGGTGTCGAGTTTCTCCTGCACAGCGGCATGATGCACCGAACATCCGTCCAGGTAGAACCTCGAACTGGTAAAATTTTGTTTCTGACACTTGCCCCTTTTGATCACAGCTGCCCTTTCTGCCTTTTGTGATCTTTTCAATATTAAGCAAGCTGTGAAAGCAGGATGTCACATGATCACAGTCAAAATCTACTCTGATAGGAGCTTTGATGGACGGAATCGAAGCACCAAGGCAGGCTGATACAATGACCGCTGAGTGCGGTCACCAAGCCGCCATTGGGATTGAGCTCCCCGTCCCTGTTTTGAAGGCGGGGGTCAGGAGGTAACCACGCATTGCAACGTGTTGGTTGTGGACAAAGGAATACAATGCAAGGGATACGCAGTCTGCTCTGGGTCGCATCACATCTCACCATCAGACTCCCAGAATTCACGGCTTCACTGAAACGGTGCTTCAGCGAGACGACATCATATCATACCCAAACCCATCGCTCCTGTAGAGGTCGATTTAGAGTTACTTACAACGCACGTGGCTCCGCCTCACCGCATGCATGAACAGGTGGAACGCCAAGCAGCAGCGCCGGTTGTGGGGCCGGGAGCGCCTCCCGCGTCCGTCCCAACGTCAAGGCGTCCTCTTACACTTCACATTGCAGTGAACGAATCACCAGCGGAACACACAAACAAATGCAAAGCTCAATTTCCTCGCGAGACTGCTGCCCATATTATGGCAGGCAGTCAGACAAGCGGCTTTGGCTCTTGGTATTGCTCCCGCTGGCATTATCCCTTTTTCCTCCCCAACGAAACTGAACTGAACTGACTTCCGATCCTCCCAGAGATATGACGCACCCAATGTTCCTAGATCGAGCGAGTCTCTCACTTCCAAAGCGATCCCAACGACGTAAATACAACTCTGCGCCGTGTGTTGGTTAGCTTTACTCCCCAGCGATGTATTGATCCAGGAGACATGCCTCTTTATGTCCACGCGAGGACAGAAATGCAAGGAAATTTGAGGCGGCATCATCGACACCATCTCACTTATCCATGATAGCTTCCTTGCGGAGGCTCATGCTGGCAGCCGTAGCTGTAACCGCCAATCTCAGAGCGCTCAGATGGCAGCCTCATCCTCGTCATCTGCATTGGGAATGCCTCGTCAGTACCAAGCTCAACCGCCGGACGCACAAGCACACCGCCATTAGCATTGACCAAAGGAGCATCTGCCTTCTCCGCAGTAGCAGCCGCAGCCGCAGCGTCACGAGAGCAACCATGGAAATCGCCACCACCAGACGACAAGACCTCAACGTCATCATCATCGTCCAGCGTGACAACCTCCACCGCGCCCCCAGCGCCACTGCCACTGCCCAACCCACGAGCAGCATCCAGCACCTCCTTGGTCGCCCACGGGATATCACTCATTCGCAACTTCCGCACCGGGTATAGCAATGTTAACGAACCCTCAGTCGTCGCCATGGGGTCGTCGGTCTTGACCGTGACCGAATCCTGGAGAGCGACAGTCTCCCGCTTCACACGCTTCTCGCGCTTGACGATGGGCTTCTTCTCATCGCCCTCAGACTTGAACGAGTCCTCGTCATCCTCCGACTTCTCGACCTTCGCAGGGGTCTTCCGCTTCTTCGAGGCCGGGGTCTTGGGGGCGGCGCCCTCGCCGGCCTTCTTGGGGGTCGCAGGGGCGGGGGTGATGTCGTGCGCCTTGAGGAGACGCTCGTATCTCTTGGCACTGGAGGAGGGTTTGTTAGGTCTGAGGGGAGGGGAAGGGAGAGAGAAGCTTACGCCGCAGCCTTGCTGACAATCTCCAACTCCTCCGCGACAGCAGCGAAGTTAACCTGGAGGAGGGGTTAGTTTTGGAAGGTAGAATGCAGGAAGAAGGGAGGATACATACCTTTCCAGCCGAAGAGTGCTTGATGCAGGACAGAAGGAACTTGAAGTGGGACTCGGTATCGGTCGCAGGCATTTTGACGGGTGTTGTCGGTTGTTGAGAACGCTGTGGCTGGTTAGTTACTTTGTCTGATGGATTGTTAAGGATGGATGGATGGATGGTATACGGCGATGGAAGTGGTCGCGATGAGGTGGTGATTGTCTGCGGTCGGGACGACAGCAGAAGAGGGTGTTGTGGTGTTGATGTGATGGAGGGGAAGGAACTTTGTGACTGAAGGAGGAGTTGAGAGGAGAGAGGAGAGGAGGACGATTGAAAAGTGAAGATCGGTTGCGGATGAAGCCGTTGTGCGACCGACTGGAGAAACAGCTGGTGATCTTTGGAGGGAGGGACGAAGGCAGTGAGTTTGATGGGCGAAATAGCTGCTCGGTCAAAGAAACAGCCGGTTATCTTTTGGGAGAGGGACGAAGGCAGTGGTGTTTATGGGTAAAACAGCTGCGCGACCGAAGGGCTGAAGCAACCGGTAAGTCGGTGATGCTTGGGGAGCGATACCGATAACACGATAACAGCCGACGAAGGAAGACAAGAGCAGTGGGAGATGCTGCGATCGAGCAGATGAAGTTCTTACCTTGTTTGATATTGGTCTGGTGAAGAGGGAAAAGAGGGGACGAAGATCGTCAAAGTGTGTGAAGATCACGGTGGTTGTCGGTAGTTGTTGTGCTGGGAAGCAGATGATGTCTGGGGAGAAAGGAAGAAGGACAGCGACACGACGATGGGCGAGACTAAATACTTTTTTTGTGCGACCGAGTTAGACCGGGCGGGCAGGGTTTCTCAATTGTGCGGACAGGACAATAGGACTGAAAGTTGGCAGACTCTCAGTTGGTCATTCTGGGATTGTGCTTGGGGAAGGTACGTTGTCGGTGAGCAATCGGGTGATGTAAGGTACAAGACCTGGACTTGTGATCTGGTGTGCTTTCACCACCGGTTGACATCGATAAGAGGGACATACAGTCAATGAGATATCGGGTACTTACAGGTTCGAGGCCGAGATGTTGATTTCGGTGTTGTGTCTGTAGAGGCAAGTGGGAGATTTGGTCGGTGGTGAGGTTGGGATTGAGATCAGTGTGCTACCGTAGGTCAGGTCAGGCTTGGTGTCGGTGGAGTTGGTTGATTCGTTATTCAGGGCAGATACGCGTCGTGGCAGTCTCGTCAACTTGTCGCGACATGGACTGGACTGGGACAGGTTCTGGGAAGTCGCTACGCGTCTAGGTTCGCGTCTGGGGTTGGAAATCTGGATAGGCTAAGGCTCAGATGAAATTTGTCTCTGGAACTGTCGTTATGATATATAATCTAGGACGGCATTGGCCGTCCAAGCTTTGTTCCCGCGCTGCAATTTGTCTGTCTCTGGCTGTCTTCATTCCCACAAGGACACTGCATGTGTTTGGCCTACAAGACAGGAGGGGATCCAATTCAAAGTCTGCATTCATGTCACTGTCGTGATCTATATCTAAAGAAGGCGTGTCCATTCGAGACATAGCATCTGAATGCCTTCTTTGCTCCAGGAATCGCTTGGTCTCTTGATCGCCTTCTTGTCAACCTCATGAAAAGACCCTATCCAAGACCATCGACAAAGACAGCCCATCCAGCCCCTCAATCGACCCCTTTACTCCCGCCCAAAAGCCCCAGCACCCCTCTCTCCTTTGGGGGGTGAGATGCTCTCCCGTCTGCTCACCAGACCAAGCCAGCTGCACCGCCACAAGTTATTCGCACCAGCCACCCCCTTATGTGCCCGCGCCACACTCAACAACAGCCCGCAGCGGTGCGCCGGCCACAACTCGGGCCCAGCTTTGTGATGCCCGGCGACTAGACCACGGCAACCCGAGCGCAACTCTTCCTGGCTCGCTCGGTGATCGCACCACCCGCCCACCACCGTCCCTCCCTCATGGCGCTGGTGAATTGTAAAAAGGGGTAGCCCCTGTTGTTGACATATTCTGGCGTGGTGATTGTGATTTCGGTTTATGATGAGCAGTTCTTTGCGAGAATTTCTTGGTCTGAATGATTTGGTGAATTTGATGCCCCTTTATGATTCCATCATAGGGGTTTTTCGGTGTTGCTGCCCCTTTTTATGCTTCTATCGCTACGATTGGTTAAACTTGGCGGAGAGAAGTTATTCGCTGTCCAGGCCCAGGCTCTGGTATGTTGCCCCTTTTTACGGCGAACGTTGTTGCTGTGGACCGAACTTGGTGGTGGTGATACTTTTCCCCGCCAAGTTTTGGTGTCTTGTCTCTGCATGCCGTCGTCACTGTACTCGCGGTGGTCGATTGGGTGATCAGCCTGATGGTTGGGCTCGGGAAAGGTGAAGCTATTCGCAACTATATTGTCAGTCAACTTGCGCCTTATAGCAGATTGGAGAGGTATTTGTTCTCTTTGATTTGCTGTTGGGATATATCTCACGAGGGGCGAGATCCTTCGCCTTGATGCCCAGCGACGAGTGACGGGAAGTTGGCGCCGCAAACGGTGCACTGCATGATGCCCCTCGTGGGGATCCTGGCCGTGTTTTCTCGGATTTCTTCACAAGAGGCCTGGTTTTGCCACGGCTTGATCCGTATTTGGTTGATCAGTGTCTTCGGAACGTGTTATCACGATAGTCGGGCCCACATACGCTTTTTTGATCGGATCAACTGCAGCGTCATACAAGCTGCGTGGGGCTTGAGGCATCCTCAATATCTTATGATTATGCTGTGAGTATGCCTCGTGACGACTTCAGATAGCGGTCACACTGCCCCTGAGAGGTACCTCTCCCAACCCGCTGCGATGAATCGCCTCAGCTAGTACCTGGTATTCCCTCCCAATGATACACAAGTCGGACTGATGCCGTATTCAGACCCTCGCCTATATTCGCCAAAGATCGCGGCCTCTGTACTGATATATTCCTCGCCGATGAACAGCTTTCCATGATCCAATGCGTAGGTACGTAAGGTGTTTGCCCCTGGTGCGGTGGAATCTTCAGCATCTGTCCGCTACCAGCCTGGATATTCCTGCTCTCCAAGCTCCATCGCTGGCGCCTTGTTGCTCGGACAGACGGCTAGGTGGCTCTTCTACTCTCTCGCTGGCGGTGGAACGGGGCAGATGTCGAGGGCCAAAGACAGCGGACTCGACGAGACAGTCGAAGAGCCTTTGAATGCCGTGTGCTATGTCATTCGTCAATGCGCTTCGTAAATTTCACTTACCTAATCCACGGGTCAGCCAACCGCAGAGACTAGAATCCGCGGGAAGATTGCTCCCAAAGACAGACCGGGTGAAAATCGCTCTTCGGGCGGTTGCCGGGCATTTCCCAGGCATCCAGCTACAGGCGATATGAGGGAATCCTGAGGCCAATGTGAGGCGTGATCGAATGTATCGGGAATCAAGCTCGCTGCTGTCCTTTGTCCGGATGGCTTCGCCCGTGGAGGGGTCGAAATGAAGCGACGAATGTCGAAGGCATCAGGCAGGCATTGTCTTCCGATACGGCGCCTACTTTTGGGTCTGGTGCTCATAGAGCCTCCAACTGTTTGTCCTTCCTCCGGACCAAACAACCAATTTCCGGATCGGCATGGTTCTTTATGGCGAGGTTTTCAGCCGAGGCGCTTGCCGAGTCGTTCCTGAGATTCGTTTCCTCGGCTACACAAGATATCTGTGGGGACCCGAGCCTCAATGAGTAGTGTTTGGGCAAGCTGGCTCGTGTCGAGAGCTATGGCGAGAATGCATCAGGCATTATCGATACGGCGCCTACCCGTAAGATTAGGGTTGGTGCTCATAGAACCTCCAACTGTTTGCCCTCTCTCTGGGCCCACAACCTATTTACGGATCCGCATAGTTCTCTAGGGCGAGGCGCTGACCCGGTGGCTCTTGGGGGCATTATTGCCGATGGATGCGAGCCCATCACGAGGACTGGACGAGATTACCAGGTTCGGGGGGGTTTTTTCGGCCTCGAATATCATCATCGGCATCACCACGTGCCCTGGAAGAGGTGTAAATTCACAACTGCAAATCCCATAAATAAGTCAAGTAGTTACGTTGGCAGCGGGGATGACAGCGGCATTCATCTGAAGGACTCTGCCGTCCCGTCGAGTCTGGGACGACAAGAAGACCCGACGACATCTCTAACCTCATTCGAGGACCTCTCGTCCTAGATCACAGTGGAAAGAGTCATAACACCATATCATTAATCACATAGGTAGCCACAGCCACAGCCACAACCATCACATCACCGCATCATCCTCAGATTATGCGAATGCAAGTCCCATTTATAGACGTCTTACCGCCTCCCAAAGGTACCCAAGTACCAAGGCAATAAACCCAGGAGTGCGCGTCGTGCGATATGATGAAAAAAAGGCGGAAAACCCAACCAAAACTCCCGTGAAACAACCCTCCGAGTCCCCCACCACGGAAAAAGGAAAACGCCCAGCCATCCCGATGATATGAACCCTAGTTAATTTTCTGTGTCCCGCCCCAAAGACCGAAACTCCCGAAATCTTCTATAGTGCCCATTGTTGTTCCAGAACGCCCGTATGGCCCCTTCCGTTCCTTCCATTATGTGAGACTCATTGCTGGCGTTGCTCGTTGTCGTTGAAAAAAAATCAAGACTGAGGTATGTGTTGTGCTGTGAAAATGCCGAACCGAAAACGAAAGTGAAATCTTGCTTGGGATCTTGTGAGCCGTCAACCGGGAAGTGGTTGCAGACGAGAACGAGCCGACCGACCGGGAGTGGTCAAACGACTAGAACGAGCCGACAACTGCATGGTGTTGATCGGTCTAGACGAGGATGGGGGCATCCGCGCCATTTCCGTTTCCACCGCGGGGCGAGCCGGGCTCCTCGCGCTCACGCTTGATGCTGTTTGGGGCGGGGTGTGGTTAGCGATGTGGACGGGAAGGCAGGTTAGGCTGAGCGGCGATACTTACGGGACAGACTCGCCATCGGAGTTCTCCTCCTTCTTCACGACCTCCTTCTTGACACGCTTCTTGGGGGTCTCCATGAAGTCATCGTCGTCGTCGTCCTCCGAGTCGACAATTGAATTCTTCTTGTTGGACGCAACGAAGGCGTCGACAACAGCGGACTTTCCCTTACGGCCGCGTCCAGAAGTGCCGGGGGTCTTCTTCGCAGCAGAGCCGGGAGCTGCGCGCTTCTTCGGCGTCTTGGGAGCGGGAGTCGAAGAACCCTCTCCGTTGTCAGCCTTAGGAGCGGCGCCGGCTCCCTCCTTGCGTCTCAACTTCTGGAGATGCTGCCTGTGGGAGGAAGAAATGTTAGCAAACTGATTCAAGTCCCGAGGCATGCGTGGAAAGTGAAATGGGACGCAGAAATAAAGCTGTTGAGAGTGAGCAGTACGAGATTGCCTTGACAGTGCAAGTGTAGCCAAATGTGGCCATTTTTGCCTGGACCTGGCGAATTTGGTCCTGCGAAGGTTGAAATGCCTCTATCATCGCAACCAGGAGATCGTGGTCTGCGGTCGCATCCCATGTCATGCGCTCGGAAGCTGGTGCCATGATGTCTGATTGAAGAACCAAAGACAAGTTGCGCCGAGAAAAGGGTGGGAAGGAAAGGTGATCGAGTGTGGTGGGGTGAAGAGTTGAAGGTGGGGGAAGGTCGGTTGGTTGGTGGGACGAGGAAAAGAAGTGAGAGAGATGAAGAAGGCAGGAGATAATTACAGGGCAGCGCTGGCTGTGTAAATGTAGCCTTTTTTGGCCACCGTCTCGAGAATCTTGTCCCACGCAGCGGGAGACGGCGGAGACTCAGCCACAACCGCCTGGAGAAGCGCGAGATGGGCGTCATGGTCCCAGACGGTGGGCTTGGTAGCCATGGTGATGTTGGCTCGAGAGAATAAGAAAAATAACTCGAGAAAATAGCCCGAAAGCCTCGATGAAGGGCAAGGAAAGCTGCAAAGGGCAGACAGGGGAAAGAGAAAAAGTTGAATTGAGAGGGAGGTTGTGGTGAGAGGAAGAGGGAAGGGAGTTTGCCCAGACTTGAGCTGTGGGGGAGGGTTTTTGAGGGCTGTTCGTCTGATCTCGTCTGATCTCGTGACCGGAGCGCCAACGAGCAACCTACTGTAGGGCACTCTCAGAGAAAGTGTGGCCTAGCTGCTGCAGGCCTGCCACAATGATCCGCCAGTCTTCTGCCTTTGGCTGAAAGTGCTTGATGACTGCCAGCAAGATGTCATCATGGACATCAGCATCCCACTTCTGGAGAACCCGGCCCATTGCGACGGTTTGCGGTTGGTGGTGAGATGGTTTGTGAGGTAGAATGAAGGGCAGCAAAAAAAGGTGATGTAAAAGGTTGAAGTGCAAAAATGTGGGACGGGGAAGGAAGAGAGAAGGAAACCATACAGAAGCGCGTTGTCGGTGAACTTGTAACCCTTGGCGTTAAGTAACACGTTCATCTTCTTGCAGTCCTCGGCGTTGGGTCTGAAGTGCGTGTTCAAGACCTTCATCAAGTCCACCTCAGTGTCCGTGTCCCAAGCGTGAGGGGCTCCAGTCGCCTTGGCCATCTTGATGATTCTGCTACTATCGGACGAAAATATGCGTGCTGGAATGAAGAGACAGAGATGAAGAAGGTGAGGAAGTTGTATGGGAAAAGTTCTCGCAAGTTTGTGAGGCTCTCGTGAGCGTGTTGTAAGAAAGAAGAAGGTGATGTGTGGTGCAAGTGCAAAAAGCGCGGAAGGAGACAATTTATACCTGATGGCATTCCACACCATGTTATGGCCGCGGGATTTCATGATCTCCACAACCTCGTCCTGCTGCTCCTTAGTCAAGCTTGGCATGACAGTGACGACAGCGTCAAATAGATCATCGCGGATCTCTTCCCAGCGAGGCATGGTGAGCAGCTTCGAGGCAAAGGTAGTATGATGGCGGGAGTGTATTTTTGGTGGTTCGTCGTGGCAGAAGTGTAGTTTGCAGTGGTTGATGATCAACTCGCAAAAAGGTGGTGTTCAGGAATAAAAAACGACGGAAGCCTGAGCGAGTTGGTGGGCATGTGATGAAAAGCGGAAATGAGCTCAGCAAGCTGGGATGGTGTTTGGACTAATTCGCACACGACCATTCCGCCAGGTTTGGAGCAACTGGAAGGCGCGCTTGGACCACCCGAAAGGGGTAATTTGCACCAAGTAAACAAAAGCCAACCAAGCCAGAGGGCTCACCGAAGCATGTCCCACCCCACATCATGGTGACCACGCGAGGCCATCTCTTGTACAATCTCGTCTTTGAACTCTGGGGAGTGAGGCTTGGTTGCGTCAAAAAAGACGCGAGCAAGGTCCTCAGCCCTCTCCTTGGTCCAGGCAGGCATTGTGGTGGTGTATCCCCAGGTTCGAATTCGGCTGGCAGCGGAGGGTTGTGGGAGGAAGGGCAAAAAAACAGGCCACGAAAAAAAGCGTGTGTTGTCGAATTTGTTTGTTGACGTGGGGCCATGAAAGGAAAAACGGGCAGAATAGGGCAGAATAAGCAAAGAACAGCACTTCACTTACCGGATTGCCTCCCAGCTGAAGGTATGACCGCGGTTGGTCATGACCCTCTCGATGGTCTCTTTTTGGGCCTGGGCAGACCCGCCCATCTCGACGATCGCCATGTAAAGGGCGATGCACAGGCTTTCATGGGCCTCGCCGGCCCAGCGGGTGTTGTTGGCGGCCATTTTTGTTTGTTTTGCCAATTTTTGTGGTGTTGGCGGTTTTTGTGGTTGTGGAAGAGAAGTTTCGTTCGGGGAAGGAAGAGGTGGCGGGTTTAAATAGAGCTTGCGGCAACGGGGGTACGTGGGCGTGGGCGAGATAGGAACTGACAGAGCGACTTGCGAGAAAGGGAGTGATACGCGCATAACAGACGATGCGCAGCAACAGGCCATATCCGATTCTGGTGCGGGTGAGTGAGACTAGAGTCGGAGGCCGGGATCGAATTTTCGGGGCAAATGTGAGAGTGAACACGATTGATGATGATCATCTCAAAAGTAGCCCCAGTTCCGAACACCCTCTTGATAGTTTTGGCCAAGATGGGATGCAAGCAGGACCCTGGAATTGAACATGTGAGCGTGATCATGGTGCCATGATGGATATTTGGCAGTGTTTATATGTGTTTTCTGCGAACTTCCTTCTGCTCCCAATTTGGGAACCCGTCTTGCGAAGCGAGCAATCAAGAAGTTGTCCACCAAGGAAACAACCCTCGAGAAGAAAAGAAGAGGAAGAGGAAGAAAGACAAAACCAGAGACCTTTTCAGCAGTGGGAGCCCTAGGCCCCATGCCCTGCGTGGCTTAGTCCTAGCAGTTCAGTGTCAACATCACAATTCTCAACAGGATTGGGAAGGAGAGTGGCCATTTATTCTGCCTTGCGGCTTTGCTACTCTTGAGATTTGAGTTGCTGTTATGGAAACATAGGAGTACTCCTAATGATTCGAGACAGCGAGAGGTTTGTGTTTCCCTTGCTAAGTGTAACCCTGCTTGTCTGGTTGGGATACTAATAAATTAGCAGTCCCAAGCCACGGCGTTGAAACATAGGCATTATCATACCCGCCTAAACTCCCGAACGCTAAACTCATCGTCAAAAATCTTCGAATGTGTGCAAAAAGCAAACTCTGACCCATTGGGGGACGAGAGAGCTAGTGCGAGCCACCGGACTCGTCGACAAGACCAACATTCTACACTCCGATAAAGGGAGTGACCCGAAACCGTTACAAAGAATTCCTGGAACCGTCATACTATGTGTCGCCGTAGTTGAATCTACAAGATAGTTTAGTGGTCGAACACAATATGAGGAGAACGAGAATTGGCTGACGGGTGATAGAAAGAGAAAAGAAAAGGGGATACTCACTCTGGCTCGTACTCATCTCCTGCCACGGGATTGTTGTGTGCGGCGAGAGCATGCAAAACCGCTACGTCTTCGAGCGATTGGTCTTGGTTGTCATCAAGCCTAGGTCGTTTTGCTGCGTGCTCATCGTCGTCGTCTTCCGCTTCTTCGGCGTCTTCTAAGCTAGGGTCGACAGCCAGCTCGTCATCCACAGGTGTGTCGCCCTGGACTGAGACGGATCTGTCTACAGGGGGCTGGTGCTGGGGCTCCACGCTGCCGTCCTGGACCCCCGGGCTCTCAGAGAGAGTAGACATATCCCCGACACCAGGCACACCATCTAACGCGGGAGGCATTCCGAGCACTGCTGGAGCGGCGGGGCCTCCTGGAGCCCCGATAGCACCAGGTGTGACAGGAGCGGCTCCGGGTGCTCCGGATGCTCCGGCGGCGGGCTGCTTTCTGGGTCGACCTCGACCTGGCCCAGGCCTGCGTGTGATGGGATTCAGCGTGGGATCTGCCTTCTTAGGCCCGTCACCACCCCCAACGCCGTTGGATTCAGCTTTGTTCTGGGCACGGCGTAGCCCCTGAAAGTGTTGGCTACAGCAGCTGGTCAGCAAGCGGCCGGGACATGTCCGAGGTGCGCTTATCGCTCCCCGATGACGAGGCAGAAGCTACGGGATGTATGCATGAAAGAGGCAGGCTCAAGATATACGCATCGCTTGATCGACGACGGGGCGGTGTTACGAAAGACAGAGAGAGATACACGCCGCTACCGCTTGATCGACGACGAGCCCGAGGCAGCACAAGATATCAAGGGGCTGACTGGCCCGACAAAACGACGCAGTGACGCAATGATGCAAGAAGGGTCGCACACGGCAGCGAGACAATGAGAAGGGAGTCAGCCAACTTGGCCGCTTGCAGAGGATCAGTGTCAGGCAAACGTAATTGGGCAAGACCGCGCCCCGGCCCACGCTCCACCCTCCGCATCCAACCCCCGATACCGAGTCGGGGGCAGCCCGACAGGCAAGGACACAGCAGAACGGATGAAGCCAAAGCTGCGGCGCCGGCGGACGTCAGACAGCCGGCAGACAGGCGATCGACGATGACAGGGAAGTAGACAAAAGTAGCAAAGTAGCTGAGTTGGCACTCACCGGCATCCCTCGTTTGTGAAGCCATAGCCGAGCTGGCGCATGTGGTTGCCGATGGTGGTCCATTCGGCCCCGCTGATGACGCCGATGTTCTTGACACTCAGAATCGTGAAGAAGAGGTCCTTGTCGGCCCGATCGTTCCAGTTTTTGTTCATGGCGGACGACGGACTCGGAGCGGAATCAGCCAGCGCTGCTACTATAGGTCGTCGACCGGCAAGAGTGGATAGCTTCGAAAATTGCTAACGTCTGCTAAGGGGAGATGGTTTTGGCTGGTTTTGCGCTGCGGGGAGATAGAGCAGCTCAAACAGTTGGGAGGCGGGCACAACATTTAACCGGCCTCCGACCGTCCTGCCTTCCTAGCGCTTCGGCACCAATCAGGGCTGCAGCCGTGGCTGTGGGGGAAGCGAGGAGAACCAGCAAGGTTGGTTGATATCTAGCGAGATTAGTGCCCGATTCTTGTCAGGCAACACCCCATCTGGTGCCTAAGGCAGACACGGCCTGAGGTTTTCAGGCTGGTAGGCCTCCTGCCTGACTTCTGCCTGCCGGTGCCTTTCGAATCAGCTAAGCCCACCCCCTCAGTGCTTACACCGCCAGGTCAAGTGATTTGGCGCCAACATCGCGATATCAGTCACACAGTGTCGATTACGACGCGTTGCTAGTCTGCCGAGCCCGCATTTCCTGATGTCCAACCTCCTCTATTTTCGGTGACCGCTCTATCCACCACCCAGCTCGCTGCCGCACCCTCACAATCGCCCAGGTGTCAATGTCATGATGAACCAAGTGGTCCCTTTTGTAGATTTTTTAATTCGAGCCTCCCCTCGCCGAATTGGCCTGATGCGCCTGGAATGGATTTTTTTGCCAGAAATCGCCATTTTCCCAGCACAACAGCCTTGCAGGACCGTTGCGGTCGCCGTCAGGCTGGCCCTCAAAGGCGGGGGTTCTTTGGCGGACTATTTGGCGGTACCTGACCGCTACATCCCCTTTGCCGTGATAAGGCGGCCAAGGCGACGCGCAAAGACTTGTGCTCAACACATCCCATGTCCTCGACGCTGCATCGCATGTAGCCTCCGTTGGGGCCACGTATTCGGCTCTGCCTCAGACGAGTGCGCCCGATTGCACGTCGTACCCAGCGAGTACACGGCGTACCGCACTCTCAAACCGCGGAACCGTGTCGCATCTCCGTCATCACCAATGGGAGGGAGCGTCCCTCCCACCCCAACCACCTAAATATCCGCATCCAGGCTCGCCAGGATGACTCGAATGACTCACAAGCCCACGGCAGCTAGCTGGTCAAGTATCACACGCTCCGTCCGTTCCTGGATTGGATTTCGCAATTGATCCCGATCTTGCATGCTGCCAGGATTCCCCGGCTCCCAGCACCCAGTTCCTAGCTTCGGCGGAGCGCAAAAGTCGTCTCGCCAAAGCTCTCTTCTGTTGCTTGCTTCGCGCGATTTTTTTGCAGGCTAATGTAGCAGAGAGCAAACGAGACTTCCTGGATGGATCGTCTCGGCCGTTTGGTGTCTTGGATTCGCCGCTCGAGGCGGACCATTGCGGGTTTGACATTGGCGGAGCTCGTTGTTGGAAGCTCGATGGGGAAGAGATAGGCGGACAGGGGGCAGGGGTGCGACATGCAAGCTCTCAGAAAAACCACTTTACGCGGTCCTCTAGCCCCGCGACGCGGTGTGGCTCCTGTCGCTGCATCCCACCATCACGACTTCAAGTGACTGGTGTGGCAGTCCAGCTCCATTTTTTTTGTTGAGTCTCCCCCTTTCTGTCTCCCACCTGCCCTGCAGGCTGGCGCCCGGACAACCATTTCCGCTTGGTCAATCATCAATCAATCCCACCCAACACAGCGCGCAACAAGCAAGATAAACCGCCTTTCTCTTCCTTTCCTAGTGGCGCTTTAACCCTGTTGCTTACACGAGCAAACAAGTGTTTTCTGCATCCGCCCATCGCCTCCTTTGGCCAGGCACCACGTCTAAGAGCCCCGGGGGACAGGATGTCCGCTCGGCTCGCTGCCGACTCTTATAGCTAGCTACCTAAGGGGCAGAGAATCGGCCAGAAAGAATGATGGTTGCTTTGTCTCCCCGGCCTCCGCCTTGGACCCTTTTATGGTGAAACAACCATATAATTCCCGCCAGCCTCACCTCTAATCGGTTCACACCCGGTTCAACAGTGACTCACTCCCCCACACTCGAGCAGCAGCATTCGGCTGGTGTGATCCTTGCCACTGGCGCTCTTACTGTGTAATCCACTTGCTGTTCAGGTTCATATTGAGCCGCTGCCCCCTCTCACCCTCTGTAAAGACCTGCCTGCTCCGTGGCTGTGGTCGCTGGCTCTCGACTCGCCCTGCTATCTCCCCCAGCAAGAAGCAAGAAGCAAGAGACCAGCAACCGCCCATCATGTCCGCCAACGACAACGCCATGACGCGGTTCCTGTTCGCGATCCTCCAGCAAAAATGCCTGAAGGATGTAAGTGCCGGCGTCGGTGGCCACTGGGGAGCGATGCACTAACCCGCGGCGTTCCAGATCGACTGGAACAAGGTCGCCCACAATCCCATCCTCGCCCAGGAGATCACCAACGGCCATGCCGCCCGCATGCGGTACTCGAGATTCAAGGCCGCCCTGCTCGGCCTTGAGCCAACCCGTAGGAAAGAGCGGCCCAACTCGACGAACCGACCGCGCGTCTCCAAGAAGAAAAAGGACGATAGTGCCAAAGCGAAGAAAGACGGGCCCTCCACCGACGACGTCAATTCCGAGACAGGGCAGCAACATCAAGCACGAGCGAAGCACCACCGAAGCGCCCGAGGGACCCTCTGCAATGGTCAAAGAGGAGCGCATGTTCATGGGCGCCCCCTCGCCCCTCGAGCCCCCATCCCATCAGCAACAGCAATTCGGCCAGCGCAACCTAAGCACCTCCGCTATGTCTGAGATGCAATCCCGCCTGCACATGCGCCTCCTCACACCCTGCAGCGACTCGGATGTCCTCGCCGCCACAGCCGCCGCATCCCAGGGCTTCGCCCACAGCCCCACCAGCGACCTCCTCCATTCCGACGCCGCCTCATTTGATTTCAACCGCGATCCCGGACCATCACACCACCACCGCAACCCCCCTGGTACAGTCATCGACCCAATCTCAAACCAAGCAGCATGGCACCATCACCACCACCAGCAACAGCAGAACCCGTACTCACCCTTCGGCCTCGGCGTCACCATGGGATACGGCACTCCCACTGGCGGCGGCGGCGGCGCTCTCGACGCGGAATGCTACTCCAGTGCGTTCTGCGACCATCAGGATCATCACCACCATCATCATACACACCCCCAGCATGGAGGGATTGTGAGCCCGGAGGAGCTGGGGCTGCATAATGCGCTGATGGACCATGAGAGTGGGCAAGTTATGGTCAAGCATGAGGAGTGGGACACGAGGTCGCAGAGTTATCAGTGATGGTGGACGTGAACGTGGGATGGAAAGGAGGGGGGAAGGGGAAAAAATCGGAGATGGGATACCTATTTCATTTGTGTGTGTGTGTGTGTGTGTGTGTGTGTGTGTGTGTGGTTGGTTGGTTGGGTGGGTGGGTGATACCGTGCTCGCGTGGGAGCTGGGGCGTTGGGCGTTATGTTTTGCTTGCCTGCCTTGTCTTGTCTTGTCTTGTCTTGCTCTGGTCGGAGGAGGAGCGGAGGGAGGGAGGGGATTCACCATCACCAGGTTGGGCTGTCATGTCACATCTTTCTCCCCTCTACCACCCCCCTCCTCCTCACTTGGTCATATCAGACAGACGGGAATCACGGTGATGACAGGAGGCTGTTTCTTTTTTTGGGGGGGTCTTTTTGGAATGGGGAATATACCTAGGGAGTAGAACATCTCCTATCATCTTGGCTGGTCGTCAGTCAGCCAGTCAGTCGGGTGGTCGTCGGACTGTTATGTCTCGGGAGATTCTGTTCGGTCGGTCGGTCGGCAGTGACGATATCAGAATGATAAATTGACGGCGTGGGTTGTAACCATAGAATACCCACCCACCTAACTACGTATGGGTTTATTGACGATGAAATGAAAATAAATGAACGAATGAGATCTCTGCTTGGAAGTACTTCTGGTGCGGGTATGGCATTGTAGTCTTGTAAATGATGGGCTTCGTCCTGGGACGCTCGTTTCATCTGACCCCCGGGTCCTCTGTTCTACTTTCCATCTCAATCTGTCTCTTCCGTTGCCATGCATTGGATGGATGCTTGGAGCTTGGGGATGGAGCAGATGTCGTGGGATGTAACACCATCCTTTTTGTTGTTGCAGTCCGAATCACCGTGACAGTATCACGATCTTGCTCGCTTGCTCGGACAGCTGCCAGGCCGGTTCGGCATTCAAACTTACTTGACTTGCAGCCAGGTGGGAGGGGATATCTTGGCAGCATTTGGGACTGTGACATGTCAGAAGGCATTAGGATTAGGATGGTCAGATGCTTGGGAATCTTATGGATAACTGCTATCTCTACTTTTGTTGTCTGTGTGATGGGTCACCGTTATTTTGCTCGGGCTCACGAAGATACTAGGTTCTTGGGCCAGCTTTCCCAACAGCGACCCCACGCACAATGATGAAGGGGGGCAATTTCATGGAGTAAGAGTTTCTTTCGTCTGGCAGCTTGTCGTGGCTGTGATGCCTTTCGACTATGCCGTCCCCACGACTTCGATTTTGGGATGATATTTGTCCTGTTGCTTCACAATAGCCGAGATTTTAACTGCGATTAGACTCGGAAGCCTTGTTTTTACTTAAGATCTACTTGGTACAAGTTCTCTCACTCTACAAGCAACAAGCGTTAGCTTTGCGATGGCAAATTTGATGGGGGATACCTGACTAAATGAGGGAACTCGATGACAAATTTCCAGTGCGATGAGCGTATGTGCCTGATATCTCCCATATTGCATGCGGGTCATGTTTAAATACGCCGTAGCATACATACTATGCGTGGTATTTGTTGGTAGGGTCTCTCCTTTCGAGTGCCAGTGTATCATGTCCGCACCGCTGCCGTCGTTTGGGCAACCAAGGACAGCAACTGTGCGGTTACTTTTCTCGTCGAATACGATGTCAGCCCTCAAGCTGACGTCGGGTGATGAAGCCACTGTTCCAGGCTATTTTATTCCGCTCGAGCCTCGTTGTTATTAAAGCGGGAGGAATATAGGCGGACATTGGGAGCTTGGCTCGAGTTTATTCTCCGACGAGTGGCCACGGCACCGTCTTCTCATTGCTTTGTCGACGCACGGTCTTCTCCTGCGATTCGAACAACTGTAGGTATGCTGGTTGTTTGTGATCGTATCGGGGGGTCAAGCTTGGGGACGGCAGTGTTGCTTCTGCTTCAGAATAACTTTGCCAGCGTCAAACCGCAGCCGCAGGAGCTACGATTCTCCCCTAAAAATGTTAATTTTTCCTTCTAAGAACAGTATCTTATGTCTCCCTAATTTGGCCTCTGCGAGTGATATGGGTTTGACCTGCAGTGCTTGCCAATCTCAGACAGCTGCCTCGCCCAGGAACAAATCTTTACGATTCTGACGGCCATTCCGTGCTGCGTGGAGAACCTTACTCTGATAACTGGGTTGATTTCAGCTGGGTGTTTCCCTTCTGCCGCGTTGAATGTCTTTCACTCACCATGCTTGCGAAGCCGGAACAGCCTCTGAAGGGACTTCTCGACTCTTCTGGAGATCCGGTAACTGGTCTGGAGGCGGCTTTCTGTTTGAAAAGTATGTCGATTTTCAGGGCTTCTGCATATTAACCAAGTCCCGACCTCCCAGTTCCGGCCTGTGCCTATCTTGGTATCATCCCGCGGCTACTGGAGACACTAGTCAGGCCAAGGGCCGCTATTTCTGCCCGTGGACAGATAACTTGATGTCAGGTTTGTTGATTGCTCCAAGATCACAGGGGTACGGATCGACATTACTGTTACCTGATAGTCTTGAGGTCTCAGATGGAAGATTCGGCGCTGGGAATTGGTAGGTTCTGGCGAGGGCAAACAGTTTTGATTGTTGGGCGGTGAGGGATTCTGTCTCGGTCCCGGGCAGTGTCCGGGTGGTGGGTGGTTCCCCCAGACAACCAAAAGACATCAACAGCCCCTCTCTGAAGTGTAGACAATGCCCAAGGTCATCTCTGCAGATTTTGATAAAAGTGGCCCGGGGGTCTCAGATAACTTCTTGTCTTAGTCCTGTTTTCAAAGATATCCGCACTGTACCCGCATATTCCTGTTCTGTAGGTGCTTTGGGTTGCGCCTTCCGCGCTTCTATCCGCATCCGCCTGCCAGTCCGAGTCTGTCCCGGCAGCTCCGCATGCTGCCACACAATCACTGTGGGAGGCGCACTGGTTCTCTGCTGCCTGAGTGCAGCGGGCGGTGTCCCTTCGTCATCATCTCGTCAGCGACTTTTCACCAGCAGCAAATACTCAAGATGTATCGATATTTGAAGACAACATATTTGCGATGTCTACGTGTCGGAGAGCTTCGGTAATCTCTTGAGCTCGACCAACACCCACGTCATGACGCCCCGCCCACTAGCAACATCATGTACCGAAAAGCTCGTCACTGCGGAGGGAAATTTCTGTTACAGCTGTGGTTGGCGAAGATCCTGTCGAATCGATATTTGGGATCCGACTCGTCCTCATCGTCACCACACGCGGTTGGGCGGGGCAAGCCTGATATTCAATCCCAAGCTCTTGCATCAGCTGAGCCCGGCCGGAGTATTGTTGATCGCTGAGCCTTGAACAGTGCGACCTTGCCTTAACGCGAACGGATAGTTCAAGTTAGAGAGACGAGTGAGGGGAGCTGACGCTTTCGGCCACCTCTATACGACCGATGATACCGGCTACCTCATTCAACAACTATCACGAATACGGCCGAGGTTTGTTTTCCTGAATGTAGGTAGGAGTTGTACCAGACCTACCATTACTCAGAACACGGGCATCCAGTTGCAAGCTGGAGCTCAGTTATTTTCCCGCGCCTGACGGCTGGATAGGTACGAAAGCTCTGCTACTAGGTACTCCAGCGGGCTTGGTCAAACATTCCCAACCAAGATTTTCCAACTTTATAGGGCGCTGGGCTGATCGTACGAATGCTCCGACCACAACAATAAAAGCCATGGGCGGTTTGAACAATAAGAAAAGATCTCCCACACTGGCCCAGGGGGCCCTTTCTTCTGGCTGGAGCTCTCGTACATCGTGTCTATGCCCTGTCACTATGTCCATCAACTCCAAGAGCCCCATTCAAAGTCCCATCTTCGAACAGCTTCATCGTATCCACGAACAGATACAAACATTGCACATGCAAAGACCGTTACTAATAGCCGGATAGCTCAACAGTCTCCATCATCAGCACCCACCACGAATGCGAAACACAGAATCTCAGCATCTCATAATATCTGTCTTTCATACCCCCTACCAAATAAACATCTCCTAACTACCCTTGCACATCAAAGTTACCCATGGTATCATTCCCACGCCACGCTCGACTTTCCATCAATCCCATTTTCACTCGCAAGCAACCCGCACAGCTCACAGCTTTCGAACAGCCCAGGCCATTTGAACAACCTAGCCGGCCGCGACAACAGGATGCATCAGAGCAGTAACAACCTCCCTTTCCGGGCGGGGCACATGTCGACCAGCGCAGTGAGACTCGAATGCAGTATTTTGAGCGTCAAAAGCATCCCTCCCATCATATCCACGTAGCCATCGAAACCTAGTATTCAGCCCATCATGTCCCCCAGGTTCCACCAACGCCGTCCATCCATCCATCCATCCATCATTTGATCTGCCGAGCCGTCCATTGATGCAGCCTCCTCGGGCACAAAAGACACCAACCCGCTCTCGCTCCGCAATACACAGTAGACAACAGACAACAGACAACAGACAATAGACAATAGATAGTATCCGCACCAGCATCTAACACCCACGCCCCCCACAAGCCAACCTCTCAAGCAAGGGAATGAGGCAAGGGACACCAAACAGCCCCGCCAGCCAGCCAGCAGGTAGTAGCCCCTGACTCCAACCTGACGGAAAGTAAACACAACGAAAAAGCACCCAGTGTCTCTCCACAAGCAGCAGCAGCAAAACATTTCATAATACATCGAGCATGCATGGTATATACGCGACCCTACCCGGAGAAAACCGCAACCGAAAAAAAAAGCCGACCCGTTGAACCGCCCGTCCCAACCCATTGATCCCAGACACTTTACTTAGCGCACCTGCCCGGTTCATTACCGAGGCGGATGGCAGCAATCAACAAGAGTGTTGTAAAAAAAAAAAAACCAGAGCGCAACCAAAAACACAATGGCCGTCGTTTTCCTTGTACCATGTACAATACCAGAAAACATTATGTGCGGCGCCGTACATCTCCCGCAGCTCACAGCTCGGCGGGGACGACGGGGGTATCAATCCCTATCCCTGTCCCTGTCTCTCTCTCCGTCCCTCTCTCTTTCTCTTCCACCGCCACCACCACCTCCACCGTTTATCCTCCCCTCCGCTATCCTCTCCCTGGGCCTCTCCCTCTCCCGATCTCTCCCCCTATCCCTTTCCTTGTCCGCTTCAGCGTGCTTCTCCTTCATGATAACTGGTTGCCACCTCACGGAATTCCGATCTGCCCATCGTCTCAGGACGTTAAGTGCCGCCATGACCGCGTCCTCGACCTTGGACCATGGGCCCATAAGTGTCTTCATCCGTGGGTCCTCAACCCCCTCATACGAGGCGACCGCGTCCGACCATGTCGGCGCCCTCATCCGCTCGAGCTTCACCCACCGGGCGAACCCCGTAGCAGCAGCTGCTGGGTCGAGTGTCTGAAAAGCCGCCGTTATCTGCTCCAGACAGACAGCCTGTAGCTGCAGGGCCAGGGCACGCAGAGCCCCGTGGGGACCCTCACGTCGCACGCGTACCCTAAGCTCGGCAAAGTGGGGTAACAGAGATTCCCATGACGCTAGATCGCACATCTTGCGCTCGAGGGTGCGAGCTTGATTGACGGAAGAGAATGAGACCATGTACGACAGGACCATCTCAAAGTGCAGTGCCGTGACACGTCGTTCATCATCCTTAGTGAGGCCGTCCTTGGTGTTGCTCGCTGCACGTGCAATGTCGTCGCGTTGGTGCTTGATACTGCTTCCGAGCACGCGGTATTCTTCGCCCTTCTCACGGAGAGCCTCGACCGCAGCGCGGTCCCGGAGAATTTCGCCAGCCGCACGAGCTCTAGTGGGCTCGACGCTGTCCGATCGTGTTGGTGGACGTTCTAGCGCACCCGGTGTGAGGGTAAGCCCCTGTGAGTTGCCTGGTGTCCCCTGAGACTGGCTTGAGGTCACACGTGACATAGCGGTGGCGCTCTGCTTGAGGGGCGTAGATGGACCAATGGGTCTCGCCACCACAGAGTCGACTGCAGTCTTGTTCCGTTTCGGAACAGCCGCCTCGGACGGGCCATCATCTAATAGCCGGGGCCGCTTCCGTGCAGGTGGCGGTGTGCCCTCTACACTCGCCGAGGGCTCCTTTTTCATGGCGTCCTTTGCTGATCTGGACGGCAGGCTCAGCAGGTCCTTTGCCCGTTTTGCCATCCCCTTCTTCAGCTTGATGGTGACAATTCTGGAGGGCCGCGATGGCCGGGAAGGTTCTTCTTCGTCCGCATGTTGGGCGGCAGGTTTTATCTTTCTCGCGCTTGTGGGCGATTCCGGAGTCAAGTTGCTGCGTTGGCTCCCTTCGCCCTTTGGTGGCGTCTTTTTCAGCCGTGCAAGCTCCGCCTCCACTATAGCTGGCAGGGTAGGAGACAGGAGCTGTGGTATTTGGGACGCCGGTCTCGGTCTTTTTGTTGCAGCATGGCTTTCGGGTTTTTGAGATCTTGCCGGTGCCTTTTCCGCTGTCCGTTTCCTACCGGTTTCTCGCTCGTTCAATTCGGCCTCTAGCGAAGGGTGAAGCGGCGATAATAACTCTGGTAAGGCCGGCTTCGCTGATGTTTCCATTTTTCGAGGTGTCAATCTGCCACTGTCCGAGTGCGGTCTCGTCCCATTGACCTGAATTGTAGACCTCGGAGACGCCGTATTCTCCCGCCCCCTGTCTGCTGTAGAGGGCGCTAAACCGTTGGCTGTCGGATGTAGCGATTCGCCCCGGGAATCTCTATGCGATTTCTCGAGTCCGCGATCTCGTGTCCGCGGCACTTCGGGCTTCGCTGGTCGGGAGGTATCGGGCCTCGAAGTGATAGACTCGCTCTTGACCCGTTTCTGGGGAGGGGGGTTTCCGTCTGTGTCGGCATTTCGCTTGCGGCTCTCCACATCCGCGTGTGGTGGCTTTTGTTGAGAACTCTTTATTCTGCGACGTTTGTTAGCTTTGTTTGCCGCATTCGCCACGGCCTGAATGACCCGTACCTCTCCCCGTTTAGCTCCCCGCGCGGCTTTTCTGGCCGTTGGGTCTCGTGTCGCATTTCGTGCTTCTCGGTGGGTTTCGCATTTTCTTTCCTCTCCTCTTCCTTTGGAGCTTTGGCAGGGGCGGGGCCTCCATTTGGTCTCGCGTCGGACTTCACGGTGGGGTCAATGTCCGTCGGAGACGCCGAGTTGTTCTTCTTCTTCTGATAGTCCTTGATTGACAACTTCTTCTTCACCTCGCCCTTGGCGAGCACCTTGACGGGCATCGGAAGAGGCGCGCTTTCGGGCTCCTCGCAAATGTCGTACGACGGCCGCGTGATGAGAATTCCGCGATCCGCGTCCGACACGAAGGTCAGGTATTGCAGGGGGCTGCTTGCGCCGTCGAACCAGAACCCGTCCGGTTTGGGAAACTTGCGACCCAATGAGAGGGAAAGATGGTGCGGATTGTGTGGTAGAATGCGCTTGGCCACTATGTCTATGCTCTTCGCCGCGCCATCCATCGTTTCTTTCATTGTTGCTGCGACATCGGATTGGACAAAGGAAGGTATCTCGTGGTAGCTAGGTTCGAGAAAACAGAAAAGGTCCGATGCTGGCGGTATATCGGTGCCGGTGGGCAGGTGGTGGGCTGGGCGCGCAAACACCCGGGGTGTGGCGCTTCAGTTGTCGGGATGCACGACGCAAAAGTGCCGTTTGCGAGGGCACCGCTCATTCGGCGCGCAACTGTCTGGGATCGCAATGTTAGCATTTGGTTCGCCGCCCAGAAAAACACGTCCCATTGTCGCTGTGGCGGGCGATGGCAGCATGCGTGAGGCTTGCGGGGCAATTGGCACCTCCAAAAACAAACGAGGTCAAGCAAGGCGTACTCACCCGATAGAGGATGGCACCAAACAGGCAGCGCTGATTGCGCCTTCGCGATGCGGAGATAGCTAGAGGTAGGCTGGGACGTGGCCCAATGCTGTGATGCGTTTCCGAGCTCTCGATGGGCTCCCAACAGTCTAGATTTCTCTCCCGGCCTCCGAGCAGCGACCTGTGTCTTTTCGGAGAAGATGTGAGCACATCTCTCGGGCGGTGGGACGAGCGTGGTCGAGATCGGGGCCGTGACCGTGACCGTGCCCGCATACGACGACGTTGGTGTTGTGGACGACGATGGACAAGAATTGGCGACCAAAAGGCTGGCAGGTTGTGGTTGCAGGGGAAGCTGACAGAGCCGCTTGAACCTAGCTGGCTTCCGGAAGGTGCAGTGCCGGGTGGGTGGTGATGTGCACTCTCGGGTGTCGGGTGGTGTGCAGGCACTGGCCCAGCTAGGATCCAGCCGAGGGTGGGATTGCGCGAAGAGTGGAGAGCGAACAGGGCCAGTGCTGGTGATCAGTCCGGACGGAGGATTTCTTGGGCAATTGAAGAGCGCGGGTGCGGTGCGGGCCACCCAACTCTAGTTTGAGGAAGGAAGCTGTAGCCCCCCCCCCCAGGTTGTCACGCATAACCCTAACCCGACTCCCGTTACGCTGTCACAGATCGGTTTGGCGGCCCATTGAGCCAAGGCATATGCATGTTGAACACGCGACTTTTGCGGAGCCGATTCAGGATTGATACGGTAGCTATATAGAGCCCCCAGCCAGCAGGACGGCACGTCTTGTGGTGTAAGGTGAAAGGTAAAGGGAAGCGTCACCTCGCCGGAGGAGAGTCCCCTCCCTCAGGTTCCAAGACTCTTTTGGACCTTGAAGATCGACCGCCGCTTTGTTGTCTTCTGCAGGTTTGGGTTTGGGTTCCAGGTAAAACCTGATCAGGCACCCAGGTCTGGGCGTCTGGCATACCCACACCAACTGCATTTTTAGACGCTTTTTGCAGCGGTGAGGAGGATGTGTACGAAGGGGCTGGGCCGCCAGTGCGCGGTAGCCGTTGTCACTGTCCAGCCAGCACATGACGACACTGATGAACCCAATTAATTTTTCCATACATTCAACCTCTCCCTATAGGGCGACAGTGTTTTCAAATGTTTGTTGGCTCTCTGCATTTGCTGCCCTAGATAGCTTCAATCCCTCTAGAGGCCTGTTTGCTCCCGTGCACACTTCGCAAAATACACGGCTGCTCAACATCTGGTCTGGATTAAGGTGACATTCTTTTTTGAGGATATCTATTTGCGTTGTACTCATAATGTCGAAGATGCAGCAGTAGTCTCTAGCAGCCTGTTATGATGTAAATAGGCCGGCCTCTCACAATGCAAGCAAGATCTCTTGCAATGTGAATGGGCCAGCTATCTTGCAATGCGAATCAAGTCTCAAATATTCGAGAGTTTCTCTTACGCATTTTCAGTGTAGAACTGCGGTGCAAATATATTCTCCTCTTTTTCTTTTTCTTTTCATTGACCGAAGCCCCCAAACGGCCTGCCTCACAAACCTATACCCATCACTCCGCCACACCCCCATCTAGGCACCTCACTCAACGTCGATGAAATCAACGGCAGCGTAGTGTCGAGCGTAAGCAGCAGCAGCAGCAGCAGGAACAGCGCCATCGCTAACACAACGACGGCGAACATGCGGGCAACCAACAAGCGAGAAATCTCTCGGCGGCCAAGTGGCACAGCGCCGCCCAGATCCCCTCCCCCATATTTCGCGCCCGCCCGGCCTGGATTTCCCTCGTTCCGTCTGTCTGGTCTCGCCGCCTCACCGTCCGTCCCCGGTTGTCGGTTGTTGGGGGTCTCGTGAGCTGCTGTCACTTTTTCGATCCATGTTCACCCAGCCTGCGGCAACCCCACCACGCCTTCTGCGCGGGAGGCGGCACAGGCAGGGCAGGGTAACCTTGCCCAAATCCCCGCCCGCCGCCCAAACTTTAATCGACAAGCCCGGTTATCGGTGGAACCAAACGCAGAGGTTGCAGCGTGCAACAACGATGGGCATCACATTCCCAACATGGAAGCTTGTCACTCCAATACGGCGCAGTCTTCATAAATCGTCGCTTGTTCGCTGGGCCATGCCCTCGCTGGTCGTCCCAAAATATCTACCGTGACTCCCCCGCGCAGCGACTTAGTTACTTACAGGTATCTCGCTCAACCTTGCTTTTAGCCACACTGTGTGCGATCCCACAAATACAAAACCCCAAAAGATTCCGCCGTCGATGTCCACCAAGAGAGAAAGTCAAGTGACCTCCACGTGCTCGTCAGGTCCGTTTACACCATTAACGTAAACGACATTATGAGAGGCTGAGCGGGCCGTCCCATTAGGAAATGCCTCTTTTCGCGCCCTCTTCCGCGGGAAATCATCGAAGTGGCGGGCACTCCTCTCACCTAACTCTCGGAAGGGATGCCCTGTCCTCTGGCATATCGACGCGACCTCCTCCAACCTCCGCTTGATGGCCGTGGCCTCTTCTTCCGCCTCGTCTAGCTTCTTTTTGTACTCCTCGACCATCGAATGGATCAGGCCCAGTTTCGCTAAAATAGTCTTCGGCTCGGGATATAAGTTTTCCATCAAGCCAAGTATCCGCTCCGCAAGGTCCTTGGTTGTGATACTGTTGTATTTCTGGTCGAGAACTGAGTACTGGTGGGCGAGGCACTTAGTTTCGTCCTGGAGCTGTTTCCTGATTTCCTCAATCGACTGTTGTGTCTGCGCCGAAAACCCATCATACTCCGTCTTGAGAGCCTCCACATCCAATTTGATCGAACTGTCCTCGACGGGTAAGTGACTGGCAGGCGCGGACTTATTAAACGTCTTGACCTGGTCCCTCAAGTCCTGAACCTCTTTGGCCCGGGCAACATCCTGCTTCCGCAGGCCGTCTACCCAACCCCCCACAGTATTTAGCACCTCGTCATCGAGATATTTGTCGATGCGCATTATACCGTCCTGTACTTTCTTGAGGTCCTGCTGCACTTTCGGGAACTCCAGCGAGTAACTTTCTGAGATCTCGTCGAGCGCCTCGAAATCGATGTTCATGAGTGTTTTCTTGTTCTGTTCAACTTTCAACCCCTGCTCTTTCATCATCTCCGTGCAGGTGGCGACTGAGCCGGCGAGGGTTTCGAGGTCCTTCTCTCGATCAGTTGCCCGTTTCTCGCGCTCGGCTTCCCGTTCCTCGAGCTCCTCCACCCGCTGTGTGAACTGAGAGACGATGGACCGTAACGAATCGTTCTCCGATTTAAGCTCAGTATTTTCTTTCCGTATTATTGCAAGATCTTTGGCCGAAGCAGATTCCGAGCTCCTTGTTGAATCCTGCTGCTTCCTGAGTTGAGCGGACGATGCCTCTTGTTGCTTCTTGAGCTGTGCTGCCGCTGTATCTTGTTGCTTCTTGAACAGGGCTGCTGATGCTTCTTGTTGGCTCTTGAACTGGGCGGTTGACTCTTCTTGTTGGCTCTTGTGCTGGGCCGTTGACTCTTGTTGTTGTTTCTTGATCTGGCCGAGAATCTCCATGCCCTGTTCGTTAAGCCTTATTTGTTCCTGCTGTTGCGCGCGAATCGTCGAGGTCTGCTCTGCTGTCGCGGCTTCAAACCTCTGGTACATGGACTGGATTTCTTCCTTGAACGCATCGCGCTGCTTCGTAAGATCCTGCTCGGCCTGAATTTTCTGCTCGGCGAGCTGGGTCTTATATTGATCCAACTGAGTCTTCAACTCCTCCAGCTGGGTTTTCAGAGAGTCCACAGTGCCCTTGGATACATCTTGGTGCGTCTTCCAGGCGGTGTTAAATGCGGCGAGCTTACCATCGATGTCCTTCTGTATGGCTTGGAGAGCCTGTTGCTGGGACTCCTTTGAACGCAGCTGCGCCTCACCCGGGGTACCTCCTGTCCCAGGTAAATTTGATGGTAGTTTTGCTAGCACTTCAACTAGCTTCTCTCTCAACTTTTGTTCGTCGTCCTTCAAGATGTCCCGAAGGTGCTCGTCCCTGAACCTATACTTGGCTTGGGCCTCGGGAATGGAAGGGAACTCCGCATGTTTGGACTTGGTCTGGTTTGCCTCTGATCGCCTCTGCTCTAAAGTTTTGTCCAACGCCGCTTTCCTGTTTATAACCGCCGAAAGTTGGGCAATAAGGACTGCTGCAGCCACCAGTCTGGCCATAGGGTCGGCTGCGTTGGTGACTACTTGGCCTATCGGGCTGGCCGATGTCGATGTCGATGCTATGATATGGCGTCAGAACTATGAACGTGCAGCGTAAAATGTGCTCGAGATCAGATACAACTTACGGCCTTTGGTTGTACGGCCAGGGGCCAGGTCAACTTTTGGTAAACTGGCAGTGGAAGACTGCCTCGATGGGGCTCGAGGTGCGTCATATCCAGGAGGTCCTCGGTCTCTTGGCGGGCTGCCATGGCCTCTATCACGGTCCCGGTCTCGGTCCCGGTGGAGATCTGAAATGCTCCGTCCGTAACTATCACGGTGGCGATCGTGAGCGTCGGATGGACGACGCTCGTCGTCGGGACGCCGCGCGTACGGGTCCCCTGGTCTATACGCCGACATTTTAACTCTGGTTGGATCCCAAAGCTGGGATCGCAAATGTTCCGGTTTCCAACCCAGAAGTGATTAGGACTGGCGGTCAACCACCTGCAGGGACACCACTTCCCAAGCAATTGTGGGGAAAGCCGTCTGTCATGGGAAGCCGACAAGAGCGCAGATTCGAGCACGAAGGGCCCAGGCGGTGGGACAGAAGGCGGGATATGTGGGAAAAACAGCAGGTGCGATGGGAGATTCGATATGCGAGGAATCGTAGGAGTGGAATCGCAAGAGTCTGATCGCCCGTTTGCGCACTCCTTTCGTCGCAGTGCCTGAGGCACCACCGGCCAATTAGGTACCTTCCGAAGCACTGAGGTAGATAGGCGGTGGCGGTTGAGAATCTGAGATGCTTCGGGAATTTGTATGTTTCCACAATCGCGATTTGCGGCTCGACGCGTCCCGTCAGTATACCCGCGCAGTGAAAGCGACTTAGGCTTTGCTGTGGAGGGTCGGTCGCGGGCAGGTGGTACCTAACAAGGTACCGAAGGTAATGTGGCACTGGGGCCGGCAATGCGATAGCGCGGCGAGGTGTTTTTTTCCCCGACGACAAGGCGGTGGAGTCCAACGGAGTCGAAGGAATAATGTTCCGATGAAAAGCTCGGGACGTGGGTAAGGTAGGAATCGTCAGAAGCCACTGCACGGAAAAGTGTTTGTTTGTTGAAAGAGGGGGGGAGAGCTTTTCGATTTTCTGGGCTGGATATCGATTCGTGCAGCGACTCAACTCTTATCCAGTCGGGCAGTGGCGACTGCTGCGAGCTAGAAATCCTAGCGCGTACTCCGTACCCAGCTCCTGGCTGCTCTTTCCCGTGACGCGCCAGCTAGGATTCAGCGCTCAAGAAAAACGAAAGAAAGTGGAGAGGTGCAGGTCGCTAGGGCCAGAAAGGGCATAGCGTGGCGAACCATCAGGTTCCATTGCTTCCAAGGGCTGAGCGCACAGACCGCAACATCCTGGGCGAGACAGGTCCGGCCCAGACGTAAATTCAATCGTTTTTTCCTAAGCTGCGCTCACCAGCCACAGTGGCGTGAGTTGTGAATTTGGATGCTTAGCATTTGTCGCGCCTCTTTCCAATTTCTCAGCCTCGCGACTGTCAAGCTGCGGTCGTCAAAAAACACAACGACATCCCAATCCACCTCGACACACCGTGCAAAATGGCTGCCGTACGTATCTGCGCACTTCCCGATCCGAAACCGAAGCTAACACGCTCGCCATGCAGCCTGTCGTCACAGTCTCCGAGAGCAAGGAGCTCCGGGGGATCAATCTGATCGCCGCGCATTCGCATATTCGCGGACTGGGCGTCGATGCCGACACACTGGAGCCGAGGGCTTCGTCGCAGGGCCTTGTCGGCCAGCAAAAGGCGCGCAAGGCCGCCGCTGTTATCCTGGAGATGATAAAGCAGGGGAAGATTGCAGGACGCGCCGTGCTCATTGCCGGCCCACCCAGGTAGGTCGTGGCGCTGCCTCCGGGCCTGGATGTTTGCCGCATGCTAACCCCGTGTGCTCCCTCCCTAGCACCGGCAAGACTGCCATCGCCATGGGCATGGCCCAGTCCCTGGGGGCGGATGTGCCCTTCACCACCCTCGCCGCTTCCGAGATCTTCTCCCTCGAGATGTCCAAGACAGAGGCACTCACGCAGGCCTTCCGAAAGTCGATCGGCGTCCGAATCAAGGAGGAGAGCGAGATAATGGAAGGCGAGGTTGTGGAGATCCAGATCGACAGAAGTGTGACCGGCGGCGCCAAGCAGGGCAAGCTCACCATCAAGACTACCGACATGGAGGCCATCTACGACATGGGAAGCAAGATGATCGATGCCATGACCAAGGAGCGCGTGATGGCCGGTGACATCATCTCGATCGACAAGTCGTCCGGCAAGATCACGAAGCTCGGGAGGTCATACGCAAGATCGCGCGACTACGACGCCATGGGCGTAGACACCAAGTTCCTCCAGTGCCCAGACGGCGAGCTCCAAAAGCGGAAGGAGGTCGTCCACACTGTCACGCTTCACGAGATTGATGTTATCAACTCTAGGACACAGGGGTTTCTAGCACTGTTTTCCGGCGACACAGGCGAGATCCGGAGCGAGATCCGGGACCAGATCAATACCAAGGTCGGCGAGTGGAAGGAGGAGGGCAAGGCCGAGATCGTGCCCGGTGTTCTTTTCATTGATGAAGTTCATATGCTCGATATCGAGTGCTTCTCGTACGTTAACCGCGCACTCGAATCCGACCTGGCTCCTATTGTCATTATGGCGAGCAACAGGGGGCACTCGCGCATCCGGGGCACCGACTACAAGAGCCCACACGGGCTGCCCCTCGACTTCCTCGACCGCGTTTCTATTATCAACACCCTTTCCTATGGCCCAGATGAGATCCAGCAAATTCTCTCCATCCGGGCCCAGGAAGAAGAGGTTGACCTGACCGCTGATGCTCTCGCACTCCTCACCAAGATCGGACAGGAGGCGGGTCTCCGCTATGCCAGCAACCTTATCACCACCTCCCAGTTGATCAGCGCAAAGAGGCGAGCGAAGCAAGTCACTATCGAGGATGTACAGCGGAGCTTTAAGCTCTTTTACGACCCGACTAGAAGCGTCAAGTTTGTCCAAGAGTCGGAAAAACGCCTGATTGGTAATGATGGAGCGGTCGATTTTGTGACAAATGGCCACGCAACCGAGACTATGGATACGAGCTAAACGGAGGGGTCAGAATTGTGAGGATAGGCGTTCAGGCGGATAAAACCTTTAGCTGACATGGGAAGGGCAGGAGTTTTGTACTTATAACATGTCGGCGTCGTAGATGCGAGAGGACCTCGCCTGGTGCAGAATGTGCCAACAGAAAACTTGCTTGATTTTGCAGCCACACCGTGCTTGCTCAGTGGGTATCAAAACGCCGTAGGCTCGTAGTGCTTATCATACAAATGTCGCTACTTTGGTCCAGCCGTCCTCCTTTCCGGCTGGCCTAAATTCCACTCCCGCGCCGAAATATCCTGCGTCTTGCCAGGCTTTCATCGTCGGTCCGTCGAAAGGGCCTTGCTTTTCGGCGTCATCGCGGCCATCTACCCATCGGAATTCCCACATCTTGCCTTCCATTGACGTTTCTTCCTCATCCTCCCCTTGATCAGGGGGCTCAACCCAGGCCTCACCGGTCTCGTTGCGGTATATCCTCACGAGCCGTTCCCGCTCAGTGTCATAGACGTTCGGGTAATCCCTCCCCAGCAGTTTGTCTGCGGCATCCGTGATCTCGTGGATCGCCTCCTTAATTTTAGTTTGTTTAGGATCCTCGGATTCCTTCTCAGTATCAAGCTCCATTGCATCGCTGCCGCTGTTTTTTGCTTTCTTCTGCTTCCACTTGGGCACTTTTTTGGGCTTGATCAGGCCCTTTCCTAGTCTCGCCAGAGCTTCAAGCGCAGTTTCGCCCAGCTCTAGCCGGACGATCAAGTTTCTGAGCAGATCGCCCGTAAGTATGCTGTCGTCCTCGCGTTGCTTTTGTCTTTGCTCTGCATCGCGCTTTTCTTGCGCTTCTGCCGCCTTTTTGATCTCTTTTTTGCTGAGGCCTTCAAGCCAGCGATCGTGCACGGCGTCGGCGTCCTGTGCCTTGCGGATATAGTTGCCGGTCTCGTCGAACGCACCCTCCTCGGCTTCTGAGCGCATGTTGAAGGCGTCGATTTTGGGGGCGTGCTTCTTTAGCCCACCCAAACCCACTTCCTCATCCACGTCTTCCTCGGCGATGAGAGCCTCGATATCAGCTTCGTCTTCGTCGCTGCTCCCGCCATCGTCGCCCAATTTGACAGTGCCGCCGGCTTTACTCGCAAGCTCTTGGCCCTCTATTTGATTTTCATCGAGAAAGCGCACTTCCTTTCCCTTTTTGGACCCCTTGCCCTTCCCAGCAGCCCTGTCCCCGTCCTCGTCATCCTCGTCCCCGAACATGTCGACCTCATCGTCATCGTCGTCGCCACCTCCACCAGCAGAGCCCTTAGAGTTATAGTTGTCCATCACCTCCGCTAGGTCAACATCCTCGGCCTCTTTTCCCTTCTTCCCCCTGGCTTCCGCCCTCGCATTGAAGGTCTCGTTGTCTGAATCCGAGTCGTAACCGTCGATGTTGACGGCACCTCGCTTCGTCGCCCGACCGCCTCCACCGATGACGTCTGCGGCGAGGACGGCATCTTCGCCATCGCCGTCGTCGTCCCTGGCGCTAGGTGCGAGCGCTGACGGATTTCTCACGTCGAATTTGACTTTCTTGATGGATGCGGAGTCGGCCTTCTCGTCCGCTTCGCCGTGGTGCGCCCGCGCGAAGGCCTCGCTGGCCCTTTTCGGCCGCGCTGCCGCGTACCTGGATGACATTCTGAGGATTATATCACCAAAAAGTTTGCCAAGGCTATATCGTGGATGGTTTGGTGTTAGACCGAAATGGTTGGAGTGGCTGTCGCGAAGCTTTGACGTCAGGTTTGGCAATTCACCTGGAAGTGTGGCTGGTGCAGAGAGCTTGAAAACGCTCGCCCTCTGGCTTTGAGTTTGGCGCGCTTTTTGGAAAAGCTCTCCCAAGAAGTTCGCAGCGTACTATAAAGACTTCAGATAAAACAGCTAGTCACTATTTTCTTCTAAAAACTGCTGAGTGTGAGCTGGAACATCAAGCGCCACACAGCGAAAGCGCCACAGTCAACCCCACACTGAATTTGGCGGCAGGCAGCGGAACCTCGTCATTGCTGGGTTGCCTTCCCACCTCACCTTGGTAGCTTCCAGCGGCAGCTTGCTTTATTACCACCTCAGCTCGCAGAGCTCGGCCACATTTCCATCTGCTATTCCGCCGTTTACAATACTCTATTTTTCCGGCCCAGGAAACTCTTTTCTGCGACTTTTCTGAACAGACAAGCAAGGAGGCAGCTCCAGATCGCAAAGATGGTAAGGCCCCGCCCAGAGGTCGCTGAGCCCCTCCATCGTCCACCGCGAGCCTAACATCGTGGTCACAGTACAACACTTGGGGCGGTGGTGGCGGGTTCGACCCCAACAACCCGGATCACCTCTACCAGATGGCCCGCAACGGCATGGGACGCCCTAGGGCCGTACAGCGCTTCGATGAATACTATCGATGCTACCCTCTCGTCATGGCGCCCGGCGCCGAGCGCCCAGACCTCAACTACGGATCCAAGATCTTCCTTCCCCCGTCCGCTCTCGACAAAGTATCGAGGCTGCACGTACAGTGGCCCATCATGTTGGAGCTTACCAACGGGGAGAAGGGCAAACATACACATGCTGGTGTGCTGGAGTTCGTCGCTGAGGAGGGAAGAGCATATATTCCGCAATGGGTACGTTGGTGCACTTGGCGACCGGAGTCGTCGGATCTCCGCGCATACTAATATGTTGCAGATGATGCAAACGCTCCAGCTTGATGTTGGCGACATGATCCAGATCAAGACAACCTCCCTCGAGCTCGCAAAGCTGGTCAAGCTCCAGCCGCAATCTACCAACTTCCTCGACATCAGTGACCCCCGTGCGGTTCTCGAGAAGGCCTTCCGTGGCTTCGCCACCCTGACTAAGGGGGACATATTCAACTTTGAGTACAATGATGAGGTGTACGACATGGCGGTGTTGGAAGTCAAACCAGAGACGGACAAGATGGGCGTCAGTATGATCGAAACAGACGTAAGCGTTGATTTTGCACCTCCCGTCGGTTACGTGGAACCCGAGAGGCAGCCACGCGGCAGCGGTACCAGCACTCCTCGCAGCGCACGCGGCGCCGGGCTACCCGCTGGCGGACTGTTGCATAGCCAAGGTACGATGGCACAGTCTATCAACTACGATGCAATCGCCCCAGGAGCCGCGGCTTCTACGGCCGGAAACTTTTTGGGTGAGGGCCAGCGGCTCCTCAACAAAAAGGGCAGTAAGGCACCAACGCCGAAGCCCTCAACGCCAGTAGCCGGCATATCGAGTAATATCCTCAAGGATCTCGGACTTCCGAAGAAACGAAACGGGCCCCTGCCGTTGCGACTGCCGACGAACAAGCTCTTTCTCGGGTACGAAGTCAAGCCAGTCAAGACGGCAGCCGACAAGGAAAAAGAGGCGGCTGATGCAAAGCAGCCACATTTTACAGGACAGGGACAGACACTGAGGGGAGCGGTGAAAAGGAAGGGAGATGGTGATGATAGAACGCCTGAAAAGCCAGAGAAGAAACCTGATGAGAGCAAGGGGAGAAGGCTAGACGGCCGGAAAGCTTAGAGTCAGGGCCATGTGACTGCATTTTACTGAGGCGTTCGGGGTGGGCTCTGGGGCGGTAGCACTGGGCACTTGGAGACATGAATCCAAATTCAGCGAGGGTTTTTCTTTGGGATTGGCCACGGTGCGTCGCTCGTAGTTCTCTCCGAAGATGCGTCGCTTGTGAGGCCCAACTTTGGTAGATAGCTACTATATCTCCGTGGCAATACCTAGGAGCTTGCTACCTCTTTGACCCTTGTGATTTGCCTGGCAGGCTACTTTGGATGTTGGCAATCAGGGATGCACGAAACGAAAACAGTAGCACAATCCCTGTGTTTGCTTTGTGGAGGAGGACATGAGTTGAAATCTGGCCAATCCTTATGGTCACGTCCAGGGAAACGATGGACAGGGAAACAAGACCAACTTCGGGGCCTTATGATGCTGCACTTTCCGCCGAGACTCGATCATTGTAGTAATATACGGGCTATGCAATGATAAAACTCGGCAGTCTACTGTTCAAACTAGTTTTCTTCAAGATTGAGTTCCTGGGAGACGCTGTCATAATCATGCAAGAGCCAAAGACCCTCGTGGGATATTGGGATATGCTGAAGTCGAGGTGTGCTGAACGGAGTGGCACTGTTGATAACGCGTAAAAAATCATGCATCCCATCTAATACGACACAACGCATGCAACGCTTTCGTAATCTCGCAAGTATTGTCAGCTGGGAGGGTGCATTTTTGATTTGATTGTGCTAAGAGGAGTAAGTGATCGTGCCTTCCTAGAGTTAGAAACTATATAAACCCTAACCCTTATCCGTTTGTATTGAAGTGGGGACTGTGGGGTGCCAGACCATCTTCGGCAAAGATCCCCGGTCCAAGGTCTGAATAGTCGCTCCTGCAACCACCCTTGAAGTCAATCCTCAATCACGCCTTTGCTGATATTTGCCATCGCACTCCTCCGCTCCGGCAAACGTTCGTTTGTTCATTTCTTCTCCACAAGTGGGACCCCATTCAATGATCCAACATCCCGGATCACCATGAGCAATTCCGGCGTGTTCCAGGCAGACCCTGTGTCACCATCTGGGCGGCGAGTGCTCCGCCCGCGCCAAGCGCCGATTTCCCCGGCGGTAGGTGCGACAACACCCCGCGCCGGCCGGGTAACAAGGAGCTCCGCAGGATATGTATCGGCCAATGCAAGCGGCGGGGACGCTGCATCCCAAATTGGGACCCAATCACGCCAACCCACTCGCGTGTCTGGACAGTCGCATGGCATTCCTGCCACGCCTGATCGTCGTGGAGGCAAGAGGAGTCGGCCACAGTCCGGTTTCTACGATGAAGACGAAGAGAGCGACGCGGACAATTTCTATAGTTCGTCAGCAAGTCCCGCCGTAGAGCCGCCACAATCATCACGGAGCGCCAGAACTCGCTCGTTGAGGTCGTCTAGGCCGGCAAATGCAACACCAACTAAGAAGCTCGGGAAATTGATTTCGACACCGACAAAAGCAACTCGAGGAAGGGCCACCCCGGGCAAGTCAACCCCGCGGCGAGCGACACCTCGCAAGTCGCTGCCAGCCACTGCTACCACAGCTCCTGCGGATCCCGACGTGATACCGGATTGGCTGAGACTACCCTATCTAATGTGGATAGACGTCTTCAAGTATGCCTCCGCACCGCTCGATGAGCGTGAACATGTCGACTGGCTTCTTGCAACAAGTCGAGTCTGCCGCGCATTTGCGGAGCCTTGCTTGACAGCACTGTATCAGTGCCCGCCCTTGCTCACTAGGTCGATGGCCCACAACCTTGTAGCACTGCTCAAACGGGACCCTTCCACAACGGCGTACAAGTACCGTCAGAAAGTTGAGAAGCTCAGGGTCGACGTCCAAGAGATTGCTGCGAAGACATTCCGTGGCCAGATGCTCGACTTCGGAGCTTTGATCGCCTGCACACCTCGCTTACAGGTCATCGACTTTACGCATGAGAAGGACTTGCCACCTTTTCGGTCCCTTGATGACAGTCTCCGTTGGCACTACCCGGATGCCATGTTCGAAGCGCTTAACGGCATTCGCCCTGCGGGTGAAAGCGAGGCTGCACCGACCAAGCTCATTGGGTGGCGATGGAATCGCCGGCTGATGGGACCCAACACCGACCCTAGCAGGATCAAGTCATTACATTTGACACCAGCCTTTGCTAATGTCAAGAAGCTGTCCCTCATCAACTACCAGGTGCCATCGCTTCGATACGCCGGGAAAGCCGTGTCGCCCATAACCCAGGGGGCAGATGAAGCCTTCATCCAGGATATCGCTCAGGCAATATCCTCACTGCCAGTCTTGGATTACCTGTCAGTTGAGTCTTCTACCATCGTTAATGACGACTTTCTGTCGCTCCTTCCGAAGAGCCTCAAGTTTTTGGAGTTGATCAACTGCTGGGAGGTAAGTGGCGAGGACTTTACCGGCTATCTCCTTTCCCATGGACAGAAACTGGAGCATATCGTCCTGCGCCACAATCAGTCGTTAAGCCTGGCCTTTCTCACAGTTATGGAGAGCGGATGTCCGAATCTAAAGACCCTGTCGGTGGATTTGAAAAACTACAACCACCACGAGTTTTACAACGATTCAGACCCAAACTACGCGGAGGTCCTCACTGTTGACCAGGTTCCCAAGTGGCCCGAGACCCTTGAGTGGATTGAGCTACGCAACATGAAGAAATGGTCGGCCGAGGCCGCCGAAGTGTTATTCCAGTCGCTCGTTGACAGCGCTCCGACCCTTCCCCACCTACGGCATTTGGATCTCAAGACGATGTTGGATATCCCGTTTCGTCAACGTTCAGCATTGCGCGATAAATGGGACGCAAAGTTGAAGCGTGTGTTTCTCCGTAAGAAGGTGGACCCGAAGCCTTTTTTTTCACTGCGCAAAGCGGCCGTCGTCACTGATGTCGAAATTACCAAGGTGGCAACCAAGAGTCCAAGGAAGAAGGCTCGTGTTGTCACTGCATCGGAGAGTGAGGCGAGACGCAGCAGCCGCATCGCGACACATGCTTCGAATCCATCGTCAAGGGATAGCAGCCTGGGACGAGACCCGAGGGCTGTTCGCGCTCGGCCCAGCTACGCAGAAGTGGACACGGATGCGGACGACGAAGACAATGAGCCGGAGGCTTTGGAGGAAAGCGAAAAGAGCGAGCCCGAGTCTGAAAAGAACGCGAGCGACGCAGAGGAGGACATATTCCGTCATGGCATGTGCGACACGGTTGACATCCAGCTCGACAATCAAAAGCTGGCAGAGATTACGTGGCAAATGGACGACTTTCTCGACGTGGAAGCTTCCGACAACCCGTCCGACGAGGACTGGGACGGAGATGACCACGCGGATGGCGGGTATGCTTGGTGAGGAACGACTTCTGGACGAAAGCGCTCCTTGTATGAGGAGCTGGATGAGAATCGGATGTTTGATAATGAACGGCGTTTCGAATGAAGAGTCCTCATACAACCGGCCTGACTGGGGCTGGGGTTGGGGACAATGGCCATTGATGTTGATGATTATAATTGAGGGAGGTTTATCAGGTTTCGCCACCGCAGGGAGGGAGGTTATTTGCTTGTTTCTTATGGTATATGGGTGATACCGAGATTAGCACGATGCGCTTGTGTTATTACAGGGGGTCTGGCGAGCAGGTCAAGAATGGGATTCTGAGTACTTTACTCAGACATATTCAGGTTGGTGAAGAGCGGGGAACGCTTTCTGGGCTTCGGCTTCACCAGCGGGTGGCATTTTCTGCCAACTACAGGAAATACGGGATTCAGCGCGATGCGCTTGTATTTTTTAGATGGGGTTTGATCAGAGGTTCAGACACGGAGCTGTGGGATTAGCATCTTATGTTTGGAGTTGATAGGCCTTGGTGGTATGTAATGCGAATGGATCTTCATCAATCGTGCTGGTAAAGGCAGTGCAATCTTGCTCCCACCCTGAGAATGCCACCCCATAACAGAGATTCGCCGCGCGCCCACTACCAAAGCGCAACGAGGCTGGTTTGAGTGAGAGCCCAAGCACATTCAAAAGCCAGACCTCGATCTTTCAGCCCCCTTGCAAGCACCCGCCCTTTGCAAGCCACCGCTTATTGAATCCAAACCGGTAAAGAGATTACGGGTGGATCACATCTGACACTGGGGCATGTTGCGCGACTAGAAAAAGCACCTCGTAGTCGGACCAAGAGAAGCGCGTGCGGCTGGTGCTACTTCGTAGAGCGAGCGGGTGGGCTTGGCTGCTTGAGACTATGGATTTGCCCGAATGCCCAGCCCCCAGCTACGGGCCACCAATGGTTCCACGAATCTAGCCTGGCTAATCTAGCAATAATAGAAGAACTCTGTCTCTAAAATTGATTGATTCGTAGTCGTTCGACATCCGTAGCTACGGCTATAGCCCCATTCACTGAAGCGCTGAAGCAGGTGCGCCGATTTGCCGATTTGAAATAATCTATCAAAAGACGAACCAGCGCCTGGTCTTGCCGGGACACGTTTTGATCCCATTCTGTTGAAACTAGTCGCCTGGGGCGATTCGGATCTAGACCGGCTATGTTGTTGCTAGAATGGGCTATGGCGTTGAGAGAGGCTGTGATCTGTTCGATTTTATGGGTGCTTGTGTTCGACCCCTCCCGTCGCACCTAAGCGTGCGCCCAAGCTCGGATTTCCCGGTTGTCTTTTTCTGACGGAAGTAATTGCTTGATGCGTCACTTGGAGGCGTCTCTAAGTATCGAGATAGATGCCCCAAAATACTCGCTCCGTATCAGGAAGGCTTCTCATACGAGTGTCTGAGATGTGCTCGCTTGCGCGTGGTGGATGGGTTTCTCCTAGAGGAGCCGATGACGCGGCTGAGGACACCCCGCTCAACAAGACCACTCCTGAAATCTTACAGCGCTCACTCCTCGGTATGCGGTGAGGCTGATTGAAATCATTGACACGTTGTAAAATTGAGCTGACCCAGTAGGTTCGCGAATGGGCTGGCTAAGTGTCCGAGGTTGGCTGTCTCTTGCGAGGCGGATGACGTCTTGGCGCGCAAGCCGACGCCGTGCCATTATTATTTAGCAACATTTGATACCCTCCGCTACATTCGGGTAGCCCCCCTCGCAAACAATCAAGGGCTTCTACACACCAGATATCGAATGCATCCATTTCTGGAGTATTTCATCTCGGTCGCATTTCAGAAGTATGGTCATGAAAATGAGCGGTCCGTCGCCGAGGCATTTCACAGCCTCTTGGTCCCGGCCTCGGAGCCAGCCTTGGCCTCCTTTTTCCCTCGATTTCGTGCCTCTCTAAACATCAGAACGGCGCCGGAACTAGAATCAATACTGTTCAGTGCAATCAAACTCACGTCCTTCCCCTTGCTGCCGGAGTCCATCCCCGCATGGCGAGATACGATAATTTCCGTCGCTCGCGGTCTTAGCCTTCTTTCTTGCGAGCCTTGCTTTCGTGTCATCCAAGCCGTTTTCCCAAGGTAGGGCGTACTTGTATGCGCATCCTAAGCATCACCGTCTCGCGCAGGGGAATAGACCCATTGATTTTCTATCTTGCCCAACGCCATGCGTACTACTCATATCGGAGGAGCCAGTATTGAAACACAGGCGTCCGGTGGTGCCAGGCATGTCCTGGTGTCAGCCAGCAAAGTGGGGTTGCTATTAGTGGCCACTCGCCGGATTCGAGCTCCATGCGGCAAAGCAGAGATCAATAGCACAATAGCCCAGCGGTCTGAATAACAGGAGGCGTGCCTTGAATACCGGATTTCCGCGAGCCCGTTTACCTCCCTGCTATTGTCGCCTTGGCCAATAGGCCACATGCAAAAAAATCATCACAAACACCCACTCTCGCCAACCGAATTCAGACCCTCTCTCTCTCACTTCAACCACACCCACAACTACCTCTTGCATTCCCGGTCTTGCGGGAAACAAATACCCCGCATCTGGCTGTATCGTTCTCATTTTCGCTTCCTCTTTTCTTCAAGACACCTTGAACTGGCCATCCTAGCCCCTTATTCGCAAAACCCGACGATTCCTACGAGACCCCGACCCCAGCCTCGACGGGATCCTTGGCCCCGACCGTGTAATTGGACATTGGGCATTAGCGAGAGACCAATCCCGCATCGCATTCCTTGCGCCCTCGCAGCAGTACCCGGCTACCGTGACCAGGCCGCTAGCCCTTTCAAGGAATCGAGCACGGGCGCCTGCTCCACGCTGCGCTGTGGTGTGTTACGGGGATCGCGAGCGAAACTGATCTCGTCGCATTTGGTAACCGGTACGCGTCTTTTCCTCCTCTCCTGCGCGCCCCTTCTTGTACCCCCTTCCCCTTCGCCCCCCTATGCCGATGCATTGGCCTGCATCTCTTGTCTGAGCAGCGGATGCGCCTTTTGCTGCCGTATTGATTATCGCTGGCTTTGCTACACTACACTGCACATCGCGCAAACGGCAAAGACGAGCGAGACTGGACGACTGCACTGCACCGGCAAGACGCGCAGCGCCCGTCGTGTGGTGTGTGTGTGTGTGTGTTTCCCCGGCTTCTCCCTCTGCCCCCTGTTTTTATAACCAGGGCGCCACACCTCCGCCATCATCCGTCCATCAATTTGTCCATTTGCATTTGGGCGCGAGACGAGGCTGTTGACAAACTTTCTCTCCATCGCACCTGCACCCTACCCGCCCCTCCTCCCACTGTCGCTGGGCACTGGAACTATACATATACTTCGATTGCCTCTTCAAAGGGCGATCGATCCACCCTCTTCCTTTCTTCACTCTCAGCCAACCCGGGAAAAGCAAAGGCCATCCACTCACGCACTGCCGCGACCAGGGCACTCATACAAACAAACGACGCTCACTCATCACGACGCTGTGCCATGCTGAGGGTTTCATTATCCTCACGCGCCAATCGATTGTTTCACTAGCACCTGGACATTACATTCATCGCATCACAACACCACACCACACCGCGCCAACCTCACTTGCTTTGCTTGTCGGCACTACCCGCCAACCCGCGCTTTGCTCGTCTTTGTTTTCTTGTTTCTCCGTTCGTATCAGTGTCTGATGCGAGTTGCCAGCTATGACGGGTTCAAATCGTCGGAGTCGCGGCCTTCCCTTCCTGCATCGGAACTGGACCAAGGCCACCAACCATTGGATCAAGATGGGCAACAAGTCGTCGGCCCAGGCCCGCGAGGCTGCCACTGTCGCAACCGCCGCTGCCCCTAAGCCCCTTGACAGTGAGGAGCAATTCCAACGCGCTGCTAAGCGTCGCCGCCTGGACAACAACTACGACGGCTTCCCGCTCTTTGAAGACCATGGATCCTACTCCCGCGCCCTCCGCATCGAGGTGCTCAAGATTTTCCACAAAGACTCGACACGCTACAAAAATGGCATCATGAACGGCCTCGTCGCCCTCAACGTTAAGGACGTCGCCCACGTGAAGGCACGGTGCAAGCTCACTATTTCTGGGCCTCAAGGTGGCCAGCAGGTGGTGCTGCACGTCGACAGTCAGGTTTGCGACCTGAAGGTTTTCAAGAACCCCGCCTGCTCCTCTCCTATGGTCCGGTTCGCCTCGCTGGAGCCCTTTCGCATCCCTGAGGACAAGATTTACGTTGAGAGGGACGATGACGCCGTGTTTGGCCTGGCTAAGAACTATTCCGTCTTCATCGAGCTGGAGTCGGCCGGTGATCCCAACTGGCCCCCGCTCGACCTCGTCCCCAACATCAACGATGAGGACGCATTTTTTAACCGCGGCCTCCCGGCTCGGCAGTGGGTCATGACTGCCAGCATAGCCGATATCTTCAACAGCAGAAACCGCAAGGAAATCCAGCTGAGGGTCAAGAAACAACCCCTCCAGGACTTGCCCACCAACTTCCGGATCGATGTGGACGTCCGCTGGTATACTCCAATTTCGAGTCAGCTAGTGATGAGGTCACAAGAGAAGGATGTTCAGCCGTCTATCACTGTCTTTGACCCTAACGAGCCTATTCGGGCGGCTCTGGTCAACGGCAACGCAAATGGGATCAACGGCGTCAGTGCTGCGGTTGACGCCAACGGCATCAACGGCATTCATATCATAAATGGCGTGAACGGTGCCGATGCTATGACTGGCATCGAAACGCACCCAGAACCCCCGCTCCCAGTCGGGGTTGATAAGGTTTCACTCGAGCTCACAAACGGCGTATCTCCAGATGCATCTGAGGAGCCGGCTGAGGGGGAGCTGACGCCCAGCCGAGCTCGCCGAACTAGGCAGGAAGTGAACTACAACGTGAAGCAGATGTGGAACACAGCCATAGGAAAGGAGCCCAGCAGAAAGCGACGCCGCGTCATCGATGAAGACAATGGCCAGGTCGAGGAGCACACAATTACCTACATACTCCCTCCGGAACAAGTGCAGACACAACGATTTGGGTGTCTGATCTGTGGGGCTGAAAATGACCGATTCAGCCAGCTGAGAGCTCACTACATGAGCCACCCACAGTATGAGTTCAATTTTGAGCTCAAACCGAAAGGTACGGTTGTCACAGTCACGTCGAGCGCCAGCGACTCGACTCCGTTAAGACCGAGGATATATCAGCTTGGACTTCCGGTCAAGCCCTTGGATCTAGACAGATATGTCGAGGGCGACTACTCCTGGGTCAACTCTCGGCTGGGCCCCGATGACGGTCGTGATGTGCTGGCCAAGTTCCCGCATGTCAAGGCTCAGCAGGTGGGATTATTATCTGATGCCGTTTTTTTTGGGTTCGCGTTGCTGACCAAACCTTTTAGAAACTTGCACCAAGGCGGTCAAAAAAGAAGGTTTTTGTACCTCACATCAGGCAGCAACTCTTCGATCCGCGGAGCAAGGTGCGGCTTACGCCAGGCGATGAGATCCGCCAGCTTCCGGTAGATGACACGTGGCTGCTTCGCAAGCATCGCGAGTTGCTTGGCGACTTCACCGACATGGATGCCAAGGAGATGGACTACATGGTGGAGTGGGACGCGTACATCCTCCCGAAGCACCTCTCATCCCCGCAGTATCTGCCGCGCGCATTCCTGGGTTTTGTTAAGGAGAAGGCATCCTGGATCGTGGCAAAGCGCAGTCGGGCAGAGGAATTCAGCAAGCACGCCTCGATACTGCTGGCGCGTCGTGTCGTTAGCGAGGTCGAAATCGGCGAGGCCACGCAGCGCCTCAACGAGGCGAGACTACAGCTGCCGGCCGAGGTGCCGGAACAGCCCCGCCTGAAGCTCAAGAGCGCGTCTGGCTGTGTCGCCTGTGGTGACCCCGTGCCGATATCGACGATGCTGGTCTGTTCCAACAAGGTATGTGGCAAATCTGATTTCATGGCAGCGAGCTACCACTGACTCAACTGAAAATAAACAGGGATGTAAGCAGCGCCTTTACCACATCAAATGTGTAGAGCACCCGGACGAGGCAGTCGAGATGGGCAAACTGTGGACTTGTCAGACCTGCTCCTGAGATTGACTCAATTCTCAAGAAGCGGCGTCCCCTCCCTGAAAACCGGAGCGAGGACTTTGGCGAGCGAGCTAACTAGCAGGAATAGCCGATGATTCGAGCTAGAGCAGCACCCAGCAGGACTTGACTGGCTGCTGAGGGAGACAGGTGTAGCTCCTAATAAAGAAGAAGACAGAGAAAGAGGAGCGAAAGTAATTGTTTATCAACTCTTTTTGTATTGTAGTGTAGTGTACACATAATGGACTTCCATCTAGAAAACAGACCTACCTTACGTAGGCTAAAACGGGTCTGAAGAGAGGGGGGTAGAGAAGGAGCAGAGGGAAAAGGAAAGGGAGTGGCAGGCAGGTAGGAAGGTAATTGAGATTTACTACCTACCGGTAGTGGTACATACATGAAGCGTATTATAACCGGGCACTGGTTGTTGCCTCTTTGTGCCGCCAGTGACGATGGTGACACAATGGTTTGTAATCATCTCCGGTGCTACACACCTTAGCTATCCACATGTACCTACCTACCTACCTACCTACCGTCCGTCTGACAGCCTACAAGGGTAAAGAAGTAAAGAATAGAAACCAGCACAGAATGGGGGGGACCCAGATGCCAGGCAACACCAGGCTGATTACCTTACTAGGTACCCTGATACACCCCAGGAGCGGGGAGATGCAATTCAAAGGGAGAAATCAAATCTCGGCCCAGAACGGGCCGTACGGTGGGGTTTCTAGCCGTGTGGAGGAGCTGGTAGGTGGTGTGAAGATTCAAATTGTTAAATTTACTGGTGGTTGTGCGCCCCATGGCTTTGCGGTTGTTGGGCTTGGCCTGGGTTGAGATGAGCTGGGGATGGGACTGAGCTGGGGATGGGTGGGGACGTACATGTATAGGTAGAGAATGGAACTAAGGAGCTGCAGGGAATAGCAGCGAGGATGGCCGGGGATGGATTGGGGATGAGGCCAGCAGATGGTTGCAGGCAGACTCGGAGCGGTTTTACGAATAAAACGTCTCCTTGAACAATAGGTAATCATCCTCTCTCTTGCACCTGACTATGATCCCACACATAGGCCCGGGTACCTACAGGTACATTGATCACCATCGAGCGATACCTTACATAATAACACAGTTATGACCTCCACGTTGCTGCCCCCGATCAATCACCTCACTGGCAAGGTCATTGAAGGATTGCCAGAAGCTCCTCAGGATGTGGATAATATGGATCGTAAGTCTCACCTTCATATTGCGGGACTCATGCAACAGCTGACTTCTCGAAGTGCAGAGGACGATCGATTCTCTAGGTAGGTATTGTACAGTGATGCCTCAAGTATCCACCTAATTACCCTGCCAGTGAGTAAAACTATAGTGATATAGTAGCTCCCTCCCTACCACCGCGCTGTATGCTGGGGTTAGATCAACGGGGTCAGTGGCTCACTCCGTTTCGCCCGCCTCAGAATCTTCTCTGGCCTCTCGTGTTGTACGTTTTGGCTTTGGCTCGGTCTCAGGTTCCTCGTCCTCCTGTTCATCGTATTCGTTCTCGTCTCGAACAAATCCCCATCTCGTCTCGGTTGCTGGGTCGATTGTCATCAGGTACTTTCCGCAGCCTGCGAACGGTCCAACCGATTACTTGAAGGAGATTTGGTGCTCGTGAGATTCCGTGGTTATCAACGCCTTCGTGCGCCAATCGGTCGAGGGGGCGAGGCAACTAGACTAACTGTCTGAGTAACTAACTACCTACCTTTAATGGGTGCAATCCGATATGGTCTGTCACCTGCGACGATGATGATTCGGAGTGTAGGCCCACATTCCCGGTATTGAGGCTGCCGCACTGTCGGCTAATCCGATTTCCGTGTTCCAGTCTTCGAAGTCGTTCACGCTTTTGACAGTGGCTCGTCTGTCTCTTCCGCCGTAGTCGTTGCCACGACCGCGTCCTCTCCGGTTGTTGTTTCGTGGAGGGCACCAATTGCCGTCTTTGCCTCTTCGGTCGCGGTCTTCCTCACGACGGCGGTCGTCTAGCTAGGTGATGGCAGCAGGTTAAACCCCCAGCGCGAGGTATCCGGGCACTAATTGAGATAAAAGTTTGAGGGACAGACGTAGCAAGCACACACACAACATGTGACATGTAAGGTGCACAAGAATAAGCAACTGCAAGACACCTTGGCAACCTGAGGTGATTAACCCTAGTTTTAAGCGTGACTAGTAAAAAGAACTGACGGTTACGCAGCGCCGTCCTCTTGGCTCAGCTACTTGCTCCCTCCTGGCAATGTACAAGGCAAGGCGGGCAGAGAACTTGAACAGGTCGCCCCTATTCCCTCGGGTGCTGGGACGAGAGCACCATTTTCAGCAGCAAGACCTTAAATTGAGCCCGTCTACCAACACCGCCCTCATCGGTCCGGCAATTCGCGGAGAGAAAGATGCCCCTCGGCCAGCGGGGGACGTCCCTGGAAACGAGCGTACGAACGACTCGAAACTAGGTACCTTTAGTGAAGTCAGTTCTAGGCATCCATAGACTCGACATCAAGTACGTGGTAGCATTCTTCATCCCATGCACGCGGTATGTAATGGTCAGGTTGATAGGATAGAATGGTATAAGGGGTACTCCCTCCACAGATATTGTGTGATAAGATGTCATCTCCCTGCTTACCTACAATAGTATTATCACTCACCTCGGTGAGGTAAGTACATGTTGACAGACAGCCAATAAGTAGGTCGCTCACTCACACAGCCCCGTTTTGACAGCATCAGCCTTACTACATTTGTCCTAGACATACCTACGATTACTATGACATCCATCGATGAACACAAAATTACATAGAATGGGCCATATGCAACGAAGCCTTACTGACCGGCCAGTGTCAGAAATGTGACGATGCCGAGTCCCTGATGCGTTGACGACAGAGCAGCAAAGTAGACGATATGTTCATTCGACTGAGGCCTTTGTGCAAAGTATTCACGGCCGTATTATTGCTGTGCTACATTACATGTAGCTAACCTACGTAGGTAGGTGCCCTGTGACTTGACACACCGCAAGCGGCAGCTCATGCGGTCTCTCTCGCGGTAATACCTCACGTCAGCATCATCACATCAACTTGAACTGGGCCGAAACTTCGGTATCATTCTGTTTATATTCCCCGTGATAGGGGGTGCCCCATCCAGTCCAAGAGTTCAAGTTCTGTGTCCAAAAGTCCAATCTTCCTCTCCCTAACCGCAAATCGACACCAGAACCCTGAGCGAACACAGGCAATCTTCCCACAGACGCGCATTTCAGTTCAGACAATCTCGTCATTTACAACAACCTCTACCACCCAGCCGCATGCAGGCGACAAGTACAGTCATTCTTACAAAGCCACCCAAGGCAGATACCTCTCCCCAAACGCCAATCCAGTCCAGCACATTCGCCCATGATGTATGCTTACTTCTTTCAAAGTCTAATCGCTTTCCTCCTTTCATCTCAGCTCTCACCTCCCCCCCTTCTTGCGTTCCACTCTCCTCTCTTCGTCCCTCTTCTGCCGCTTCCTGCTCTCCTGAGCAATCATGTCGCTCAGATCGTCATCGTACGATGCCGTCCACTGCGCGCCAGGCCCCTCCTCTTTCCTCCCAGCCTCATACTTCCTCCGCACGTCGTCCTTATTAATCCCGCCGCCAGACACCAGCGCATCAGGATCCAGCGCAATATCCACATCACCCGGCTTCTTGCGCTTACGACCGCCGTCTGCGTCCTCCTGTCCCAGAACAGGCGCCCCATGTGGAGGCTGCACTCCCTTGGAAAGATCGTATGTCTTGTCACTGCCAAAGAAGCCCTCGACACGCGCGGCACGCTCAGGAATGACCTGGTACGCCGTCCGGGGTGCCCCGTAGCTGCTCTCCTCAGTCTCAAATCCGCGCCGCGTCTTGCGCAGGTCGAATTCGCCGGCCATGTTGGTCTCAACGCCTGATGGCGCCTGGTCCGGATGAACTGTGCTAGCGTAACCGCCGGGCGTTTCAAGCCCGCTGACCGTATCTGTGCCACCTGGTGGCACGTCGCCGTCCTCGTCTTCGGACTCCTCTTCCTCTTCGGATTCCTCCTCCTCAGACTCCTCTGCAGGTGGCTGCAATTCACCCCATAGCGTACGCTCGACTGGCTCACCTTGTGGTGCTGCTGCAAGGGGTGCCGCGGCCGTTGCGGCGGGTTGCTGTTGGAAGGGGGCGCCTGGGGCCTGGCCACCTGCCAGGATACCAAATATATCACCACCGTAGAGGGGACGGTTATATTCGTCAAGCGGGGGCTTGCCCCACTGGCCTGGCTGGAAGCCCCAGGCGGCACCGGCGGGAAGAGGTGCGTTGAGGCCGGGGATTTTGAGCATCGGGTAGGAAGGAGGTGGGCCTACACGTTGCTGCTGGAGAAGCCACGGCGGCGGGAAGCCCGGCTGCATACCAAGCGCCTCCCTGAGCGCTTCGGTGATGTCGCCGGCCCGGAAAACTCGGTAGTCAGCCTCCCATTCCTTGCCTTCATGATAGACATCGCCGAACCTCGTTAGTTCCGGCTTAGTCTGGTGGCGGAAAAAGGCGTCGTAGAGCTTCTGGTAATCAATATCCAGCTTGCCCATCTTCGGCTGCACCCTCTCGCGCTGCTTTTGCTTCAGCGTCTGCTCAGCCTGCTTCTCAAGAACGGCGTCCCGCATCTCAGTGATGCCAGTGTCGGAGATGAACTTGGGCAGCTTGAAGGGCGGCTTTTCGATACCGCGCTTGCTCGAGAGGTACTCGCGCTTCAGCGACCAATGAGTGGGTACAGGCACAATATTGCGCTGAGCCTTGATCTGGACGAGCAGCCGAGGGTCGGATGACGAGACGTCCTGCCACTCGACCACCTCCGGGTTGCGCACGAGCGCCTTGAGCTCGGCGATGGAGAGCTTGTTCAGCTTCTTCCGTTTCTTCTTGGACATCTTGTTCTGGTTGGCGTCCTCCTCCTCACTAGGAATCTCATCGTCCTGGTCGAAAAAGACCTCGCCCTTGTTGCCTGCGTTGGCCTCGCGCGTGATCTCGTCGTCCTCGAGACCTGTGCCGAACCGCTCGAACACGCCCCTGTACATGGCGAAGGCGGGGTCGTCATCCAGCGCCTTGATATCATCATTGTCAACCGGGCCGTCGGCTTCGATTTTGCTGGGCGCATCACCAATTTGGACCTCGAGCGACGTCGGCTCTTTTGCGGAAGATGCCTCCTCTTTTGTCGATTCCTCGGTCGTTTCTTCGGGTGCCTCTGATGGCGCCTTGGAGCCGTTCTGTCCCGGGGCGTTAGTAAAAGCGAGAAAATCGATGCGACGATGATGACGAACCTCTACCTGTGTCTTTTTCTGCTCCTTCTTCTTCGCCCGGCGCATTTGGTTCTTCGTCATCTTTGCGGCCGCCATCTTGCCCAGCAATAAGCCGAAAGGCTTTATCGCACAAGAAGTAAAATTATTATTAGCATCCAAAGAATGGCCCTTCTGGATGAGGACCTGTTAGTGGAGTCTTCGCGGTTGGTGATGTTTTCGTCGTTGAGTTCACTTTCGAGGCGACTCGACGCGTGCTGTAGCCGAGCTCCTTTGCAGCCTCCAAAAGATTTGAGGTGGGATCGGCTTGGCTCTTCAGCGTTGTGGCGCAGGCTTGCCGCAGCGACGTTAGCTAGTGGCGGTGCAGAACTCTCCTCCACTCAACCCCTGACAAGCATTTGTTGGTGCGGATTGGCGTGCCAAGCCGAGCTTAATTTCTTATCACTGAGAAGCAACGTCTCACAGGGACCAGGAAGTGGCGTGCGAAAAGAGGACTCCCCGAGAGTTCACTTCCACGCAAGCAATTGCTGACGTCTTGATGTTTTTTTCCGCCGCCAGCGATTGAGAGAGAGGCCATGATCAAGTAATCACGATCATCCCATCTCCCTTTGATCCCTGCGCCCTCTTTCTTTCAGGCCATCCACTCGTTTACGAAACCGCGCGATCCCGGTCGCCGATTACAACAATGCCACATTCCACCTCGGATTCGATGCGCGCCCCGTCGCTCCATCCCTCCTACGCCGACTCGCACGGCGACACAGGCCGCGGAAACAGCGAGAAATTCCCAGACTTTGACGCAGCGTCCGCGCCTGCCAATGGCCAGACTCCAGGGTCGCGCCGGCAGAATGGCTACACCAACGGTTTCACTGACCCTTCGGATCGCGCAAGAAGAGACAGCCGGGTCAGGTGGGCTCCTCCAGCGGACCGCCAGCAGCAACCGCACCTGGGCCATGGGAGGCAGCGGAGCATTAGCAATGCCATCCGTCACCTTCGCACCGGCAGTATGAGCCAGAATGCCCACGAGATTGCGGATGCGCTCCGGGCGCCCGTCTCCTACAAACTCATCGTACGAATCCCACCGTTCCAAGTCGCCTCGTGCGTTGCCGGACCCGTATGCTGATATGTATTGTAGGCGCTCTGCGTGATGTGGTACTGGTCGTCCGCCCTGACGAACACGTCGTCCAAATCGATTCTTACAGCGTTCGACAAGCCCGCGACATTAACGCTCGTGCAGTTCGCCTTTGTTTCCTCCTACTGCATGCTGTTCTCCTGGCTAGCATCGACCTTCCCTCAGCTGCGCAACACCATCCCGGCGCTCAAGCACTCCTTGCGATACCCATCGCGCGATGTCATTGTTACGACCCTCCCGCTCGCTGCGTTCCAGATATTCGGCCACCTTCTCAGTTCGACGGCGACCTCCAAGATCCCTGTCTCCCTAGTACACACAATAAAGGGGCTATCTCCCCTTTTTACTGTCTTGGCGTACAGGTTGATCTTCGACATCAAGTACCCCAGGGCAACCTATTACTCGCTCATCCCGTTGACACTGGGCGTCATGCTCGCCTGTTCCGGCAAGCACACCTTTGGTGGCCACTTTCTTGGCATTCTATATGCCCTCCTCGCGACCATCATCTTCGTCACTCAGAATATATTCTCCAAGCGTCTGTTCAATGAGGCTGCGAAGGCCGAGGAGCAGGGCCGTGGTGCGCAAACACGGAAGCTCGACAAACTCAACCTCCTCTGCTATTCATCTGGCATGGCGTTCCTCCTTACCGGACCGATTTGGCTGTGGAGTGAGGGGATCGGTATCATTGGGGACTTCCTCTACGATGGTTCAGTCGACCTTCTTCAGAGTCCAAACTCGTTCGACCATGGCAGGCTGACGCTGGAGTTCATTTTCAATGGCACTTTCCATTTCGCACAAAACATCCTCGCGTTTGTGCTGCTCTCAATGGTTTCGCCCGTCACATACTCAGTCGCCAGTCTCATCAAGCGCGTGTTTGTCATCATCATCGCCATTATCTGGTTCCGCAACCCTACCACCAACATTCAAGCTGCCGGTATCGCGCTCACCTCCCTGGGCCTTTACCTCTACGATCGGAGCAACATGAGGAACAAGGCCGACCAGCGTGCCCGCTCGTTGAGTCGCGCAAATGAAGGGCTACTGCCCCTGAACGTGAAGCAGGCTGGCTTATTTGCAGGACAGAACAACAGCCACACCCCTGTATTCGAGAGCCCGCTCAGCGCAGAGTCAGCGCCGCCTCAGCTGTACTCATACGCATACACCAACGGCCACGCGGCTGCGGCTGCGGCACTGAACGGCGTCGACAGTAAGAAGTCGGACGACGTCGGTGGACGAAGTCGGCCCCGGGGCGCAAGCGGCAGCAACGGGTGGTTACCACCAGGAACAAAGCAAGAGGAGACCTGGCGGCGCCGTGACCAAAATAACGTCGTCGCGGCGAGGTGATCGCTTTGTTTCGCTGTTTTGAGCTTCATGAAGCCCTATTATAGATGGGCGTCTTCTCCCCTACCTTACCTAGACAGGAGGAACCCCACACAGGGACACAGGGGAGCGGATTTAATGTAACCTAGGGAACCGAGCGAGCGAGCGGGCTGGCTTGGGGAGTTCCTTTTCTTTTTCTCTTCTGCTCACTTTGCATAAATGGTGCCGGGCTATGGATTGATTTATTCACACTAGAGAACGGAAACTCTATAGACGATTCAGGCAATGGCAGTGGAGAGCTCACCCACGTGGCTGAACTTACGTTTGTATGTATGGTATGTGGGGGCACGCGGGGGATGCCACGCGGTACCTGGCGGTAAAAATATTTGTTGGCATAACTTACCTACATACCTAGATGGGTAAATGGGCTGGAATCGGCGAGGGCATGGATGAGGGTATAGAACTGGCGTTGTCTGATGTTTGTTGGTACTTACAGGTCGTGTATTGCGCCGTGCTGTGTTGTGTTTGCTCCTGGTTGGGGGTGGTGCACGGAACCAATGCATCTAATGGGCAAAGCCCCTGTTTATCAGCATCTCGACGTGCCGATATATTGCTGTCGCGAGATAGACATGAATGAAGCAGTCTGACCGCGCTGTATGCTCTGAGCTCCCTTTATGGTTTTGAACAGATGCTGATGAGATGTGGGCTTCCCAAACACGGCGGCAACTTTGCGACTGGCACCTCGTGTTCGTCATAACCGTCGGTAGCCGGGTTGGAAGAGGACGTGTTGGTGGTGGTGGACACTTCCTACCTAAGGGGAACAACAAAAATTAACATGAATAGAAGATAAATGATCGGTGGGAATGCGAAGACTGCCAAAGTCGGGTTACTGGCTGCAGTCTGGCAGTCTGGCAGCATGGCAGCCTAGGTATGCAATTGTTATGGGGAATACACGTGAAGCGGCGCAGGTCATTCTAAGGAGTTATCTGTGTTTGAATTGACTATGGCTGCCTCGGCGGTGACGGGACGGACTTCCGAATAGTCTCCGTGGATGCACTGCGGCAAGCGCCCTGGGGTTGAGGAGAATGTCACAGTCGGATATAAAGTTGCCTCGCTTCAAGTTGGGTTGGTGGTGCTGTCGAGGCGTTGCCTTTGCCAGGCTAGCAGGGGGTGGTGAAAAGTCCCGGAATCTTGGACCGAATGTATAGACGCATTTTGGGACATGGAAACCCACTGGGGGAAGTCTTGTGGGCTGAAAAGTGATATGGTGGCTCATTATAAGGAAGGTGTAACTTGAAGTTAGGTACCTGATGACATTCGGGTGGTTGTGGTAGAATCAGCGGTCGTCGAGAATATTACTCGTGGTGCTCTAGGTGGAAAATACATGGCACGAGGAGCATAAATATATCGAGCGGCTTACCACTCACCTTGATTATATAGGGCCTTACTTACCTATATTGAAAGAGGTTATCTTTGCCTGAAGAGAAGACTCTGACGATGCGAGTAAGGCGTTTAATAGTTAAATGAGGCCTCATTGGCATTGTCATGGGCCTTAATTTGACGATAATAAACTATTAGAGAATGTAAGCACGTCTGCCAGAAGAGTAAGGTAGCAATGCTTCTTTGACATCGAGTGCGCGGTGCAAATAGACATTCTCATAGCTGCCGGTATTAACGACGAAAGTTCAGCCTAGTGATGAACCTGAGTAATGTTATGCCAGAATGGTACATTTGCACAAGCCAGATATGGGTATCCAACACGGACCTAGCCCCCTTCTGCTCCCAAACTCCAAAAAATCATGTCCAAAACCCAACCTGCATATGACGTAAAAATCATCTGTAATCATGAGCGTATATATGCCGTCATAGTGTACAACCTCGTCATTCCAAAACAAATCCCATCACGCCGTTCAACTGTTGTTTATATCGAACAGAAACCCCTGATCTACCCGGCCTATCTCCCAGCCTGTCTCTCTCACAGGTTTCCCATCCTGGTCCACAAATGCGCCCAAGGGCCACGTGGCTGCGTTTTCCTTCCCGATGGGCGGTTCCCACGTCGGGTTTTCCAACAAGAGCCTTGCCAACTCAATTGGCTCTGTCACCCTCAGCGCCGCCTTAGGAACGCGCATAAACTCGCTGAGGGCACCTAGCCCTACCAGGCCGGAGATATTCTGTATTTCACGGTCGCTTATGTCAGACATCCACCAGAGTGTTTTTACTAGCTTGACAAAGACGAGGTAGTGGGCGATGATGATGGCGGCGCGTGGCCGGCGCTGACGGGCCAGCTCGATGAATTCGGTGGTGGAAAATGAGAGAAAGGTAATGATGCGTAGGTTGAGCAGGGGGCCAAGGCCCTCGAGCGCCAGCTCGCGGTAGAGCGCGCCGAGATATTTGAGGAAGGTATAGTATATATCGACGCTGTCAAAGTCCGGGTCGGTGGGGCGGATGGAGGTTATCATGAACAGGAGATTGCTGGGGAGATGGGTTGGGGTCTCGTTGAGGTCGATTTCGGGCCGGTAGAAGAGAAGGGCAATATTAGAGTTGGCAACACTTCGCAACTGGGTGAGCTGGATTATGAGACCGATGCCCTGCCACACGGTGAGCCAGTCGAGGATAAAGAGCGGCTTCGCGTCAGGGCCACGGAACTCGGCCGAGGAGAGACCGCAGACTACGATGGAGGAGATGAGCAGGGCGGGGTAGGTCTTGGGATCAGCTTCCTCAATGGCTTTCCGGTATCCGGCCATGGCACGGGCGCGATACATGGAGGCTAAAGCGGGGGGTACGTCGGTCCGGCCGAGGAAGTTCATGTGCATTGCCGTAAGACCGAGGATTCCGTCAAGCAGGAAGGGGGTGTCGAGGGCATGCTCAAGGAGCTTGACGCGGAGCACGTTGAATACACGCGAATCGGTGCCGGTCCAGCTAGAGAGTGATGAGAAGGTGTTGGTAGTATAGTGCCACATCAAACGCATGTCCGTTAGGTTCCTGTCGGTCGGAAGCCACATGGGTTCATAGAGGAGGTTCGTCCCGGAGCCTTCGGGGCCGGGGCTGGGAGTGCCAGTAATAGTGCTGGCATTGCTGCTCCAGGTGTCATACCCACTCAAGACAAGTCGCGTCTGGTTGAGGAGCTCTGCCGAGACCAGAGGCGAGTGCTTGGAGGGCGGGGATGTGGTCTTGTTGTAAACACATTTCTCCCTCCTGAGCGTGCAGTTGCGACACGACGGCCGCACCTCATCGCATTTGACCTGGCACCTGTTAGTCAGGGCAAAAACAAGGCGAGGCCCGATTAGGGATGCTGGTTCTGTACCTTTCGCGACTTACAACTTACGCAACCCGCACGGCTCTTACGGTGAGGTCGCTTCGCATGGTATGCTTTGTTGGCGTCGATGCTCTCCATCCCATCCGTCATGCCTCAATCTCACTCATGAAGGAAGGATTGGCGATGCGCAGACCCGACTTGATCCAAGTATTAGACACGCAGATAATCAGCTGGGAACCAGAGACGCGTGGCGAGATGAAGTTGAAGCAGGGTCACAGTATAGACGAATGATATGGGTGTTCCGATAACGTCAAGAAATAAACGCGCTGCTGGAATGCAAGAGGCGGAAGTTGGGAGACAGAAGCTGAGGCTACCTAGAATGACCGAGTCGCTCCTTTGCTCTTGCCTCAACAAAAGTACATTATCTCAAAGGAAGTAGACGCTAACGGGGGCACGCGTAAGCCAGTCAGCAGCCAAGTTAGTTGTGCCGGCCGTCCAGCCCTACTCCGGCTCCTTTGCGGCGTGGAAGCTGACCTTTCCGATGCTGCCCCCCTCCTTCAATGCCATGCAGATGGATGCGGGAGGGGGTTGAGGGGGTCGGGACAGTGGCAGTGCTGCCAGCTGGCGCTGATAACGATAAAGCTCTGCCAGCTGAGAATCTTTAGACCCCAGCGCCAGAACGCGGTCGTCGACGCGACGAGCGCATCGAGCCCAGGCGATCGGACAGGTCTTTGCATCAATACTTTGATGACAATCAGAGGTCTGAAAATGGCCAATTCTCTGTTTCAGCTCCCGGACGAGCTGGTTCTTACCACTCTAGCCCAGGCGTTCCCTTGCCGCGATCCTCAAATCCGAGCATTGGGAACTCTGCTCCATGTAAGAAAACATCCGCCCAGCGCCGGCGCGAGCTCCAACCCGTTACTATGTAGACTCCCAAACTAACCGGCTCGCAGCCCACAGCAGCACCATGCCAGAACCTCGTCATTTACGGCACCGAGGCTACCGGGAAAAGCGCCATCACAGCTGCCCTACTTGCGAAACTTGGAAATGAGGAGCTCAGCGAGGACGGGACAGGCCTGAAGTACGCCATCGTCAACTCGATCGAATGTATCACGAGTCGTCATCTCTTTGAAAGCGCTATCGCCAAGGTTGCCGCCGCGATAAAATGGGACCGGCCACCATCGAAATGCGAGACCATCTCGCAATTGACAGTCGAATTGTCGAGGATGCTCAAATACACGCCCAGACCTGACGGCTTTCGCTTCGTGCTCGTCTTTGACGGCATCGACCGTCAGCGGGAAGCCCCCCCAACCCTTCTCCCGGCCCTGGCAAGGCTATCCGAGATCGTGAGACTTTGCCCTACGATCCCTTGCCGGTATTTTTCAACTAACAGCTCTAGATCCCCTGCCTTACATCGACCTTTATCGTAACCTCACCGCCCGCCAACTTCCTTCGCACATCCTTCGTCCCTCACCTCCAGTTCCCAAACTACAGCAAGGCCGAATTTGTGGCCATACTCACAGCTTCGCCGCCACCACCGCTTCCTAATGCTACCGCCCAGGAGACCACCGACCTCTGGGCCCGTTTCACAGCTGCCGTCCACGACGCCTTGGCCCGCGCCGCCTCACGTACCCTTCCCTCTATCTGGGACGCTTGCACTGCCCTCTGGCCACGCTTCACAGCACCCATACTCGCCGGAACCCACGCTCCACGGGAGTTCTCCAAGCTCCTCGTCGCTGCGCGCGTGCACTTCCAGGACGAACGCCTCCTCGACCCAGGCATTGTGGCCATTGCTTCCTCGGCCCCTGCGTCAACCCAATCCGTTGCCAACGGCACCGCTACCAACGCCCCTCCCAAGACCCCATCATTGACAGATCTCGCCTCACTCCTGCCAACCACAGCACGGCTCCTGCTTCTGGCGGCCTACCTAGCCTCACACAACGCCACCCGCTATGATCTCACCCTCTTCTCGACCCACCACCATGGCCGTCGTCGACGACGAGGCGGGCTCTCCGTAGCCGGCGTCGCACGGGGCGGCTTCCGCGGCCAGCGCAACAAGCACCGCAAGATTGCCCGGAAGCTCCTCGGCGCACATGCCTTCGTGCTAGAGCGCATGATGGCAATATTCACAGCTGTCCGAAGCGAGTGGGACTCTGCCAGGTTTGAGCGGGATGGTGAGGCCGGAGCTGACGCGGCGGATATCGGCATGGCTATTGCGACGCTGGCGAGCCTCCGGTTGTTGGTGCGGGTAGGGGGTGCCCAGAGCGGAGGCGATCCCTTGGATCGTGGGGGCAAATGGAGGGTGAATGTTGGATGGGAGGTTGTCAGGGGCTTGGGGAGGAGTATGGGCGTCGAGGTGGAGGAGTGGCTGATAGAGTAGGTTTGACTATACAGAACTAGACTAGACTCACAGCATACATTACTGAAGGCTGGCCTGAATCGGTTGAGTGAGAATAGGGGTGAGTTGACCGCATATTTAGTGATTAAAGGCCTTTGCACTGTGTTTGCGAAAAACATCCCTCGGGACGGACAAATTTCCTCTCTTTCATCTCCTCGATGCTACGTCACGTCCCTAATGATACCGAATCTCAGAGTTGCAGCCAACAGAAAGTGCCATTATGCTCCAGTTGAGCCACTGCAACCGCCGAATACAATTTAAGACGCCATCAATTTGCTTCGACTCTGGGGCCGACGGGTATCAACGGCAACAACTTACTCAACCACAGCAGTAGGATTTCCCCAACCCCCCTCGGTTGTAGCGACGATGTCGACCGATGTTAAGACGCTGCTCGACCAGTACACACTGTGTGCGGTCCATACTGGGGGGGTCTGCCTGGCTCATCAGCCCCGTCTACCCGGTGATGTTCCCAAACGAGGAAGCATTTCACGAGATCAACAAGGAGTGTCCCCATTACCGGTGCCCCCTGACCTTCTCGACACTCTGAAATCACCAAACCCACCCTCGATTGACTGGGTTCACTCTCCGAAACGCCCGCCAGTAAACACCTGGGGAATATATCTCTTGCTCCGACAGAGGCCTGGTAGGGCTTCAGATTATATTGCATATCGGGAACTCGGAAAGAAGGAGGAGCTCAGGCGCGGCCTAGTGATTACTACGGCCCCGGCAACGACTACATCGTACCAGCCTTGGTGAAATACCACATGTCACAGTGGTACACCACATTGCTGCCCGTGGTTCATTTGCCTGGTGCGACATCCCTTGCGAAATCGCAATCCCAAGGATACGTGTACGGATGTACGCGTTGGAGGCGACATTCTCCTACTTTTTCGGCGCCTTGTCGGCAATTCACTATCACCAGGCATTTGGTGAACCACCTTCTTCTATATCTTCGCCAACGGTCCGATCCTCTCGTCTGTGACCTTACCGGTGTTTGGCTGGGCCGATAGGTCGACCTTTGCGGCCCTGAGCGATTCCACTTCACCTATGCCACCGACTGTACATCCTCCATCCGGGCGGCTCGTATATATATGAGAGACTGCAGGATAAGCAGCTAGATATCATCAGGGACATCAGATCGCCTCGAGTTTTCCCGTACTAGATCGGTGTGCATGACGTTGAGGTCCTGTGGGAGTTACTCGAGAACTTGGGCGATGTCAGTTCCTGGTTGAAGGCGAGTATGTAGGATTAGTTTTGCGTAGAGGAAGAGGACAATCACTCTCCTTGGGACTGGGGCTGCTGCTCTAATCTGGGCTTGCATCTCAGCAAGTAACACTTGCTCGGTTGATTAATGGCATTGGGCAGGACCTCTATCTTTCCGTGTATGATCTCTAGAAAAGAGCAAGTTAGTCCCTGGATCGAATCAAAAAGATAGGTGTCCCAGGGTAGCGGGTCTATGTCCAGTTGAGCTCTGGGTTGTGATCTGCTTTACTCCCAGATCGAATTGCTATAGCTTGGTTTCCGTCCCACAATTGGTTATATTAATGTTGTAGTAATATCGGGATAGTCATGAAGTTTTAAACATTTACTTCCAGGTTCATGTCTAAATAAGCTCGGGGCAACATCCAGAAAACATCCATCTCCTCACGGGATTCCTGCGGGTTACTTACCTGGTTTTCCAGGTATCTACTCCTGGTAGCTGCGGGGTCCCATCTGTTCAGTCACGGTTTCGCGCCAGGTTACCTTGTAGACTCTTGTGCAGAGTTGTCTTGGTTCCTATCCGATTTCTCAAGGTTCTCGACCTAGCTACCACGGGAATTCATCCTAATTGATGTGTTATATGGTTCTCCTCTGAGACTGGTTTCGATTGAGTTGGCTCCGATTTACCACCTGAAATACCCACCGCTTTCCCTTGCTTCATGAGGCGCGGTTTCTCCAGCTTGAAGCTGTGCCAAAGTTAGAAAAACACCGAGAGGACTACAGAATGCTTCAGCAAAGACCAACGCATTTGAAAAGAAAAATGGTATCATATTGTAATGTAGTGTAGTATACAGTCAGTTTTATGCCTTCCTTGGCGTTACCCTTCCCGCCCTTGGCCTGTCTATCTATGTGTTGTAGAGTAATCAATGTCCCAACGCCGACTTGTACAGTGTCAGCGCGGTGGTCAGGCTTGTAAGAGTCGCCTCAAATAGAGCAACCACCGCATCCTTGCCACCCCCGATGTTCACCCACCGCGTCTTCCTACCCGTTTTGCGGAAGATATCTTTCATCTCTTTCTTGCGCTGCTCGACCAGAACCTTGCGCACCTCCTCGGCCTCATTAGCCAGCGCGTCAATACGCGCTTGTGACCTCTTCAAGGACTCGGCGTAGTAAGCGAGCTCCTGGGTGCGTGCCGTATCACCGGACAAGAAAGCATCCCAAAACTGTTTGAGAAACTCCGTAGTTGTGGCGCTAGTGAGGTAGCACCGCTGAGCGATATCGGGGGGGATGCTCATCGGGGACTTGACTATGCCCGCAGCGTTGTCACTACCGTTAGCCGTGTAGACCCCGGCCCGTTGCTTGGACATCCCATCTAAAATCTGGTCCTGTGCAGCTTTCCGGGCAGCGCGGGAGCCAACGTGCTTATGCTTCATAGCACCTCCGTCGCTATCACTATCATCGTCGACGCCGATGCTCTTGTGTAGGTCAATTCCGCCTGAGCCATCGTCGTCAAAAGTCTCAAGGTCGGCTTGAACCTCGAAAATCACCTCCATTGGAACCTGTTTCGCATAGATGAGAGCCTCAGCCGAGGACTGGACTGAGCTTTGGTCGGCGAAGAACTGGCTTTGTTCCTTCGCATTGAGCTTTATCTGATCCACCGCGGCATCGCCCTGCAAATCGCGAAGGGCAAGCGCCTTGAATACAGACTCGTCAAGGATCTCAGAAGACGAAGATGCTGCTCCCGTGATATTCTGGTCTGACGGAGCCACGCCGTTCAAGATCTTCTCGCTGAGGCTGTTGAGTGTCTTGACAACGGGGACGTTCTTCCGAGGCCGCATTTCCACATCCTGCCGATTGCCGCTCTTGAAGCCACCCTGGTTCTCTTCATTGCCTTCGACATCAATGATATGGGGGATCTGCTGGGGCGAGAGGTTGCTGGTCCACCCCATCCAGCTGTCGTTGTCAGCATATTTGTCAAATATTGGGATGCTCTCGTCGTTTTCTGTCACACGTTCGCCCCGGAGCTTCTTGTAAAGTCGGCTAAGGAAGAACTGGGAGATAAATTGGCCCTCGCTGATCTTGGGAACATTTTCGTCGTATATCCGCCTGACCAGGGGGTGTTGTTTCAAGATAAGCTGGATCTGCTCTGGCTTGATGTTGAGCTTGAGCTCGCCGTCAACCATCCGCGGTTTTACGACCGAGAGGACATTGTACTGTCCCCTCAGCTGGTTTAGCTCCATGGCGTGGTTCCGCAACAAGTCGATGCGGTGGGCCCAGAACTGCTCATCAAAGGCAGCATCTGAGATCCTATCGGGCTTAGTAGCACGGGCGTCGGCGTATATCTCGCGGAGTGTCTCGTCCTGCTCCAGAAGGGAGCGCTGGAGCTTAGTGTCTGCCTTGAGAGAGTTGTCGTCAGACCACCGCATTGCCGGAGGCTTTGCATTGACGGTGCCGGCAAACGACATTGCCCCCGATGGACCACTACCGTTGACCACCGTCTTACCGGCAGCCACAGGCTTGGGAACGCCCGGGTCATTTCCACGGGCGCCCGAAATTAGGGTGGAGAGGAAGTCTCGGACGGCATTGGCTTCGTTCCTGGCGTTTGTCGGCGATGTGAACTGGAACAGATACGATTCCGTCGACTCGGCATCTGGCGACGCTGGTTTCTTGAAGATCTTGAGAATGACTTTGGCCGCGGTCGCGGGTGTCTGCTGGATATTCTTGATGCTGTCCACAGCCAGCGAGACAATCGGCGGGCCAATGCCAGGCAGTGGCGTCCAGATCAGCGCCGCCTGGTCAGGCGTCAGCGTAATGATGCCATCCTTCTTTTTGTAGTTGGCGAAGCCGCTGGGAATGTCTTCCTCCATGGTAGCGGCCTCCTTCTCCGCGTCGACAAAGAGCCTGCGGCCACAGACTCACCGGACGAACGACCAAGCCAGAGGATGTAGTTTCCCTTTCAAATTTTTGTTCGTGTTCGAGGAGCCGGGTGGTGGTTAAGTTTCACGATCCCAAGCTCCGTGTTCAGGGTCGCAGCCTGTGATGGATGACTGATGAGAGGCTCAAGCTGCCTGCCGCTGATGCAACGCTCAAAGAAAACGCCAAGGAAGACTACTGCGAAGAATGGGTCTCCCTGGTTATCGGTTCCCGCTCGCCCCAGGGCCCAGAGTCGGTTAGCAAGAGAAGCCGCAGGCCGGAATCCTCGGTTGAATCGCCATTCGCTGGCGGAATTTTCCCTATCTCGCGCTGCGTGAAGCACTATCTGCGTGCTGAGTGCAACGGTGATGATCCGGTGGAAGGGCCGCAGAGCCTTGATGACTTTTCAGAAATTGGGAGCCCAAGCTCGGCAATACCCGGAAACATGGGGAAACCAGCGGCTTGTTTCTCGCACACCCATCTAGCCGTGGCTTGGCAGCTGAGCGTGGTGCCAGAAAGCGTGCGGCGTCTGGTTGGCGAGGAGTGAAACGCGAAGCAATGGAAGGGGGCATGGGCTTCTTCTGCAGCCGGCTGCTCCACACCCCTGGCCCCCTGTCGAGGACGAATTTGCCGTCATCGTCTCCGTGGTCATTGGAGCTTTCGGTCATTCCTGCTTCCACTTTTCTACCCCAGAACGTCGCTGCAAATGCCCTCGTCTTCCACTTTTCGTCCTCGCAAGGCGACTTCCAACAATTAGACAGGATTCACTCCGCCGCTCATTTTCCCTCTTCTCTTTTGACCGTGTTGTTTCCTGAGGGGAATTTTTCTATATTGGCCACAACTGGTTTTCTCTCGCCCGTCCCCCTTTCGCACACATCACCGGCGAGATGCTGCGCAGCTCGATCCGCGTGCTGCAGGGCGCAGCCGCATCGTCACGATGCTTCTCTACAGTCTCGGCCGCCGCCCGGCCGAGCTTGAAGCTCGCCGCAAGCCGCCGCCCGCTAGCTATGGCCGCTCAGAAGCGATTCGAGAGCTCCCTGTCAAACCCGCCCGACCCGAACGACAACTTCCTCTCCGGCAACACGGCCAATTATATCGATGAGATGTACTTGCAGTGGAAGCAGGACCCCAAGAGCGTCCACATCTCGTGGCAGGTCTACTTCAAGAACATGGAGAGCGGCGAGATGCCCATCTCACAAGCTTTCACGCCGCCGCCGTCTTTGATCCCCTCCACCGTTGTTCCCAGCCTTGCCGCAGGTGCCGGTGTCGGTATCGGCGAGGGCTCTGATGTCACCAACCATCTCAAGGTGCAGCTGCTCGTGCGCGCGTACCAGGCCCGCGGTCACCACAAGGCGCAGATCGACCCCCTCGGTATCCGTAACATGTCCAAGGGCTTCGGTAACATCAAGCCGAAGGAGCTCGAGCTCGAGTACTACCAATTCGGCGAGAAGGATCTCGACACGGAATACACACTTGGACCTGGCATCCTGCCGCGATTCCAGAAGGATGGCCGCGAGAAGATGACGCTGCGCGAGATTGTCGCCGCCTGCGAGAAAATTTACTGCGGCTCGTACGGCGTTGAGTTCATCCACATCCCGGACAGGGAAAAGTGCGATTGGCTGCGCGAGCGCCTCGAGGTCCCCCAGCCCTTCAAGTACTCTATTGATGAGAAGCGGAGGATCCTGGATCGCCTCATTTGGAGCTCTAGCTTCGAGTCGTTCCTTTCTACCAAGTACCCCAACGACAAGAGATTCGGCCTCGAGGGTTGCGAGACCCTAGTGCCCGGCATGAAGGCGCTCATTGACCGCAGCGTCGATTACGGTGTTAAGGACATTGTCATCGGTATGCCCCATCGTGGTCGCCTCAACGTGCTCAGCAACGTCGTCCGCAAGCCCAACGAGTCTATCTTCAGCGAATTCGCCGGCACCGCCGGTGCCGAGGATGAGGGTTCCGGTGACGTCAAGTACCATTTGGGTATGAACTTCGAGCGCCCCACACCCTCCGGAAAGCGCGTCCAGTTGTCGCTGGTCGCCAACCCCTCGCATCTGGAGGCCGAAGACCCCGTTGTTCTCGGCAAGGTCCGCGCTATCCAGCATTACAATAACGATGAGCAGACCCACCGCAGTGCCATGGCCGTCCTGCTCCACGGTGACGCCGCCTTCGCCGCTCAGGGTGTCGTCTACGAATGTCTCGGTTTCCACTCTCTCCCTGCCTTCTCTACCGGCGGTACCGTCCACCTGGTCGTCAACAACCAGATCGGCTTCACCACCGACCCCCGTTTCGCTCGCTCTACCCCCTACTGTACCGACATCGCCAAGGCCATTGATGCCCCCGTCTTCCACGTCAACGCCGATGATGTTGAGGCTGTTAACTTCGTCTGCCAATTGGCTGCTGACTGGCGTGCCGAGTTCAAGCAGGATGTTATTATCGACCTGGTGTGCTACCGCAAGCACGGTCACAACGAGACTGACCAGCCTTCGTTCACCCAGCCTCTGATGTACAAGCGCATTCAGAACCACAGCCCCCAGATTGAAGTCTACGTTAACAAGCTCATGAAGGAGGGCACCTTCACCAAGGAGGACATTGAGGAGCACAAGCAGTGGGTGTGGGGCATGCTGGAGGAGAGCTTCTCCAAGTCGAAGGATTACCAGCCTACCTCGAAGGAATGGACGACCAGTGCCTGGAACGGATTCAAGTCCCCCAAGGAGTTGGCCACCGAAGTACTGCCGCACAACCCCACGGGTGTCGACAAGAAGACCCTGGAGCATATCGGAGAGGTCATTGGTAGCACACCGGAGGGTTTCAATGCTCACCGCAACCTCAAGCGTATTCTCACCAACCGCACCAAGTCTGTTTTGGAGGGCAAGAACATCGACTGGTCAACGGCCGAGGCTATGGCCTTTGGCACCCTTGTCACCGAGGGCCGCCATGTGCGCATCTCTGGCCAGGACGTCGAGCGTGGCACCTTCTCCCAGAGACACGCCGTTTTCCACGACCAGGAGACCGAAGACACTTATACTCCCCTTCAGCATATTAGCAAGGACCAGGGCAAGTTCGTCATCTCGAACTCCTCGCTCAGCGAGTTTGGTGCTCTCGGTTTCGAGTATGGCTACTCCCTGACCGACCCCAACGGCTTCGTCATGTGGGAGGCGCAGTTCGGCGACTTCGCCAACAACGCTCAGTGCATCTTTGACCAGTTTATTGCATCCGGTGAGGTCAAGTGGATGCAGCGTACCGGCCTTGTCGTGTCGCTTCCCCACGGATACGATGGCCAAGGTCCCGAGCACTCGTCTGGTCGTCTCGAGCGCTTCCTGCAGCTCTGCAACGAGGATCCCCGCGTGTTCCCTTCGCCGGAGAAGCTCAATCGCCAGCACCAGGACTCCAACATGCAGATCGCCTACATGACTTCACCCTCCAACCTGTTCCATATTCTCCGCCGCCAGATGAACCGGCAGTTCCGGAAGCGTGAGTAAACTTTGGTCTACAATACTGGGACAATCCTTGCTAACATTCTCATAGCCCTTATCATCTTCTTCTCCAAGTCACTTCTCCGCCACCCGATTGCCCGCTCCGACATTGAGGAGTTTACTGGCGATTCCCAGTTCCGCTGGATCATTGCCGACCCTGAACACGAGGCCGGTGCGCTCAAGCCCAATGATGAAATCGACCGTGTCGTCCTTTGCTCGGGACAGGTCTATGCTGCGCTCCACAAGTATCGTCTTGACAACAAGATCGACAACGTTGCCATCACCCGCATTGAGCAGCTCCACCCCTTCCCATGGGAGCAGCTCCGCGAGAACCTTGACAGCTACCCCAACGCCAAGACCATTGTCTGGGCGCAGGAGGAGCCCCTGAACGCTGGTGCCTGGAGCTTCACGCAGCCTCGCATTGAGACCCTGTTGAACCAGACCACGCACCACGACAGGAAACACGTAATGTACGCTGGCCGTAGCCCCAGCGCGTCAGTCGCCACGGGTCTGAAGTCGTCGCATAACAAGGAGGAGCAGGACTTGCTGGAAATGGCTTTCAGTGTCAAGCAAGACAAGCTGAAGGGCGAATAAGAAGGGGTTGGATAGTAGAGGTTGAGGGCGGTGATAATGCTTATTGTATTTGTATGACTCGAGAGAGCCATTAGACACGCATGGACAGGTTCGAATTGAATGACCCCTTTCTTTCTTGTCTGTACACTATGGCGGGTTTGGGTTGTAGCATTGTATAGTTATGGGGATCGAGTCATGGCGGGTTGGAAAATGCGGCAGCAACTATTCTCTTTGTCTAGAGGAGCGAAGAAGATGAGTTAATTACGTATCCCTTGAATAGCGTGGAAGATAACCTGTTTTCTAATATGCACTGTACATGTCTAAATGGTGTACTGGCTTGCGTAGAATATCACCCGTTGTAAAACCACAAGGCACATCTTGGTATTGTACTTATTATTAGCTTGCTACATCCTTCGTCTATGGTATCCTGATCTGCCAAGGGCGCACGACACCGTCGTCTCCTGTCGTCACAAGCATCTCCTCCTCGCCCTTCCGCTCCGTCCCGGAATCAAAGCGCTTGCACCAGGTGATGTGGTTGATCTCGTAAGGGCCGTGACCGTCTGTCACGGTTGCCAATACCCTCCACTCGCTCTTCGCTGGCCCTGCCCCATTTGCTGCTTGTTCCGAGTCCGTCGTCGACATCAGAACATCTTCGGGCGTAGCGTCCTCGGCATACAGGGCAATGATACCGTCACTCCCCGCGCTGGCCACCAACCCGGAGTCCGCGCTCCATGTTGCCGAGTAAATATCCCGCGAATGCGCCTGCGGAAACACGGCAGTGCAGTCCCACTCCTCCTTCAACTCCCTGCGCATAGTATTTGGAATCCCACCCCACGCGTTCGCCGGCTGCGCAGCCACCTCTTCCTCGTCCTCCTGCCGCAGCGTCCACAACCTGATCGTCCTATCCGCAGAATGCGTCAACAACCGCGGGAACTTCCCATCCTTCGGCTTCGGCTCCCACTGCAGTCCCCACACCGTCTCCTTATGGCCCTCCAGCACCGCAACACACACCCACTCCCCATCCGAATCCTCCCGCCAGATCCGCACCGTATTATCATAACTCGCGCTCGCCAGCACATCCGAACTAAACTGCCCCGGACGCGCCACCCGTCCCGGAACATCAGGACACCACGCCACAGCCTTGACATCCCCCTCATGCTCATTCAGCACCGCCACAGTCTCCCACTCCCCGCCGTCGTCTTCCTCCCCGACCTGGCCGGCGCCGCCCCCGACATCCTCCCAGATCCACACCGATTTATCCCGGCTGCTTGTGGCGAGGTACTGCCCCGACGGCGAGAACGCCACGCTCTTGACTTCGTTCTCGTGCCCCTCCAGCACCAGGTTGAACTCCCAGTCTTCTTCTTCGTCTTCCTCGTCCTCATCCCCGGCGGCCGCGTCAAGCGTCACCTCCCGCTCGAGCTTCCCCTGCTTCTTGTCCCCGTCGTAGCTCCACAGCCCGGCCGTGGCGTCGAAACTGCCCGTTACGAGGCGCAGCCGGCCAGCTGCCATGCCGGGCTGCCATGCTGCGGTGCGCACGGAGCGGGCGTGGCCGCCGGTGAGGACGCTGTGCTTCGTGAGGGTTGCGAGGGAGAAGACTGTGACGGAGGTGGCGTGGGCGGTTGCGAGGAGGGGGAGGGTGGGATGGGAGACCGAGGCCCAGGCGCGTCGGTAGAGGTCTGGCTCGAAGGGCCGGAGGGGGGTGATTATCGGCAGCGGAGGGGGGGAGCTGGTGGTCATTGTGAGGTCGTTGGTTGTTGGCTGAAAGGCTGTGAGGAAGGGGCGGTTTGCGCCTTGGTGGGGTTTCGAGAAGTTTTAATCCCAGTTGTTATGTTGCTGCCCTTTGGAAGTGTCTCCAAGCAGGGTCTTGTTAAAAGATCGACGTCTTGTAGGGAGACAATGTATTTCTGGCGAGGAACTTGGTAGTCAAGGCAGTTGAATGCTCTCGAGAGGAGGGGCAATTGGAGTCCAAAATTGCCCCTCAATTTTTTCGAGGTGCGCCGAAGCTTGCAAGCTCCGATACCGCGACCCCACACTCCACTGAGGGATGATGCAATGCGCTGAGAGCCTCTGACAACTACCTGGATTCAGGTTGAGAGAATTGGAGGTATCCGGTACAGTGCTATTCTCTCACTAAATTAAAGCTTATTGTTTATTGGATAGATTGTGACATTTGTGAGCCACTCTCACGCCCTGAATAGTCACCAGGAAACAGACCTTCATAGCCAGGCGCCCCTGATGCCTACTTATCATATAAGACCCCCAAGACTCATCCCGGCAGGAAACACTTTAGAAGGTACTATGCATTGGAAACCCATGTCATGCGTATCATTCCTATGTACCCCTAAATATTTTTGAGGACTAGAGCTATTTACCTGTTCGTCCCCCTAAGACGGTTATGACCGTTTGCCATCCCAAATATATCCCAATGCCTCGCAACCAACGCCGCGTCATTCTCGTAAAATCAATATGGATCCATGATCACGCCCCGCTGTGGCTCGCTTCTCTGAGGTGTTCAAACATCTCCTCCCCTTCCCCGGCGTCCTTCTCCTCCTCCGCCCGCATGCGTCTCTCGACCTCCATTCGCCCATCCTTGCCCCAGTAACCCGCCCTCTCGCTACCATTGACACACCCTTCGGTGATCAGAACGTACGGTGTGGGGGCATCGAACATCGGTTCGGCGAGTACCCTTTCCATCTCCATCTTCAGCCCGCGTGCACCTGTCTCGTTCTTAGCTGCTCGCTCAGCAATGGCGTACAGGGCGCGTCGCGTGAAAAACAGCCGGCTTGGGTAAGTCTCAAACAGCGCGGTGTACTGCGCCACGAGGCTGTTGCGCGGTTCCGTCAGGATGCGGAACAGTTCGTCCAGCGATAGGGGCGTCAGTGCACAAACATTGTGCATCCGCCCTATGAGTTCCGGGATAAAGCCAAATGCCTGCAGGTCTTGTGGTGTGGTTAGGTCGAGGGGAGTGAAGCCATGCGTGGGCAAATCGGAAGGGGATGCGCCGACGAGCGGAAACGTATCGGGTTGGTGTGGGAGGTGGTTGTACATCTCCTGTGGGAGAAAGTCCTTGCCACCAAAATTCCGACCGGTACGGATCTCGGACCCGAAGCCGATAGACGGCTTAGCTACCCGCCTGAGCACTGCCTTATCCAAGCCCACGAATGCGCCGCAAAATACGAAAAGTATGTTGGTTGTATCAATGATATATTGGTCTGTTTTGCCCGATGGAGGTGCTGGCGGTGTTTGGGCAGGTGAGCCGTAGGTGTTAGTTGTTGTATTGGTGGACGTGCGTGAGGATCTGTGGTCTTTGACGTGGACGGTGACCTTCGTGCCCTCGACAAGCTTCAAAAGAGCCTGCTGGACGCCCTCTCCGCCTACATCTCTGCCATTCACTGTTTCCTTTCTTGCAATCTTGTCAAATTCGTCAAGGACCACGATTCCGTGTTCAGCCGCCTTGATGTCGTAGTTGGCATCGATGAGGAGACGCTCGATGCATGCTTCGACATCTTGTCCTATGTATCCAGCCTGTGTAAACGCATTGCAGTCGCTTATTGTGAAGGGAACGTTAAGCTTCTTGCTTAGTGTTCTGGACGGCAAGACATCAGTATCTTGGGCTGGGTGTTTCAGGGTAGGGGGCAGATTGGCTCACTCGAGAATATAAGTCTTGCCCACTCCTGTTGGCCCAATCAGTAGCAGGTTGCTCTTGTCTATTTTCACGTGCTGAGGGACGGCGGCGTCCTCTGGAACATAGAAGGTGTCGTCGGGTGGATTGCCGAGTTGGTTCTCGGAGGGGAGCTGTGCCCCCCGAACCGACTCGTTGTTCCCCGGGAACTCATCTTCGATAGAGTAACGACCTTGATCAGCTTGAAGCCGGGATCTCAAAATCGCAGGGTTATCAAACAACCACCGCCCACCTTCAACAGGATGAACACGGTCCGCGCCGTATCCTACGCGGTCCTGTGCAAACTTCTGCCGCTGCAGCTTCTCCCGCAGTCGCTGGTCCTGGGTATCGTGGTGCTGGCGGCGCCGCAATCCTTGGTAGTGGTTGAATATCACAGAGCATATTGTCTTCTTCGCGCGCTCCTGGCCCACCACATAGTCGTCAACTCGGCGTTTCAGGTCGCGGGGATAGAACTGCGGGACACCAAAGGTCGGTTTGGAGAATATCGGGCCGCGCCCCGTATCTAGAGTCGGATCATAGCTGCTCGTGAAGCCCGAGTTGAAATACTGTGACCGGCGCGGAGCGATGCCGAGGAAGGGAGTGGTGGAGAAGGCGGGATGCCCGATTCGGAGTCGAGTTCGGGGCGACAGTGACGCGCACTTCGGGGCCCGCGCCCGAGCGAGGGCCGACATCTTTCCTGTCGGCGGGACTAGGAACCTATATCATGAGAAACGCAAAGCTTCATAATACGGCTCAGCCTGTCGATATCTGGTTCAGCCACAGGGCTCCAGTGCAGCTCCAATGACAGTAGCTAGATGAGAGTGCGGGGATAGTTGTCATCAAGCTTCGCCGCAACTCCCCGCCATCGCGCGAGCTTGGGCCCCACCCAAGTCCGAAGCACAGCGAATCAGCAGGCTGGAATACGAGCGGGTCCACAAATTCAGGGCCGACTCTCGGTGGAAGGCGGGCTTGACCCTGCGGGCTGGCACGGTTGGCCCCCGGCTACTGGAGGCTACAGTCGCGCCTGCCAGGCGAAAGCTGGCGTCCAATCACCCAGCTGTCACACCATGATAAAGCACCTTGGAGCAATCTAGTTCGCCCCCCCGAAAACCGCCGTGGAGGGAGCCAAGAAGAAAAAGATACGATATCCGATGCATTGCCTGCGCTAGCTTGCATCCGATGGGCGGCGAGAACAGGGGTCAGAAGCAGCAGCGTTGAGAGAGATTGCAGCATTTGTTGAATTAAGTTGGGCCTCCAGGGGAGGAGGGGAGCCCATGATGTAATTAAGCATCCGCAGTGTCGTTAACTGGGAAGCTCCCCTCCATGAACCTCTCAGCCCATATCCGATCCGACATTCTCGTGTGATTCCAATAAATCACACCCTCTTCACCATTCGAGGCACGGAGCTAGCTATCTTTTGCAAACTCCCGTAGGATTAATTATTTTTTTATTACGCAAGCGCAAGCGCAACGCAGCCCCCTGCCGTTGTTTGCGCCTTCCCCTGCTGTGTCCCGAGCAACCACAGCATTCCAAGCTCGAGGGTCAAAGCTATATTAAACCTCGATACTATTTTCGCTTTCTGAAAACCAAAAGCCGTTCCCCAGACGCAAACGGCTAGAGAGATGGATCCCATCGCAGAGAACTCGTCCAAGACAATTGCCAACGGCGGGCAGGTGGCCCAGGATGACATCCCCAGGGACGGAACGGGTACAGTTCCCCGCTCGACTCAACTTTTAAAGTCAGCGATTAACTCAAAACAGGCGTGGTCAAGTTGGACCCATGGCTATCGCCATTCCAAGACTCGCTGAAACGCCGATATTCCAAGGCTCAAAACTGGATGAAGACCATCCAGGAAACTGAAGGCGGATTGGACAAGTTCAGCAAGGTAGGTCTCAGTCATATGCATGTCACGAGAAAAAAAAGTTGACCGGCTGCTCAGGGGGCGGATATCTTCGGATTGCACATGAACAAAGATAACAGTATCAGCTACCGGGAATGGGCTCCAAATGCTATCCGAGCGTCCCTTATTGGCGATTTCAGTAAGCATTAACGGTTGAGCGAGGTTCATGAGCGAAGTCCTAATGCTTTGCAGACAACTGGAACCGCGAATCTCACCCCATGAAGAAGAATGAGTTTGGTGTATTCGAGATCACTATCCCCCCTGTCAATGGGCAGGCAGCTATCGCACACAACTCCAAGATCAAGGTGAGTACTGTCGGTCCAACTCAGTCTTCCTATGCTGACACACAGAAGATAACCATGGAGGTTCCGAGCGGCGAATGGATTGATAGGCTGCCGGCTTGGATCAAATACGTCACACAGGATCTCTCCGTTTCTCCCGCATATGACGCTCGATTCTGGAACCCGCCTCCGACGGAGCAGTATGTCTTCAAGCATCCTCGGCCGAAGCGGCCGGAGAGTCTCCGCGTGTACGAGGCCCATGTCGGTATTTCGTCCCCTGAGCTGAGGGTTACCACCTACAAGGAGTTCACCAAGAGTATGCTACCAAGGATCAGAGACCTTGGCTACAACGTCATTCAGCTCATGGCCGTCATGGAGCACGCTTACTACGCCAGCTTTGGCTACCAGGTCAACAACTTCTTCGCCGCCAGTAGCAGATACGGACCCCCAGAGGACTTGAAAGAGCTGATAGACACTGCTCATAGCATGGGAATTGTCGTTCTACTAGATGTTGTGCACAGTCACGCCTCTAAAAATGTTCTGGACGGCCTCAACGAGTTCGACGGCACAGACCACCAGTATTTCCACGAGGGGGCGAAGGGCAAGCATGAGCTCTGGGACAGCAGACTCTTCAACTATGGCCATCACGAGGTCATGCGATTCCTGCTCAGCAACTTGAGGTTCTGGATGGACGAGTACAAATTCGACGGTTTCAGATTCGATGGTGTAACCAGCATGCTCTATACTCACCACGGTATCGGAACGTGAGTACTCTTCGTAATGTTTTTTTTTTCGAATTCTCAGGACTAACATTCTTAAAGCGGCTTCTCCGGTGGTTACCACGAGTACTTTGGCGCGGGAGTTGACGAGGAAGCAATCGTCTATCTCATGCTTGCCAACGAGCTTCTTCACGAGCTCTACCCAGAATGCATCACTGTTGCGGAAGACGTATCGGGAATGCCGGCGCTTTGCCTGCCCCTTTCCCTAGGAGGTATTGGATTTGACTACCGGCTCGCCATGGCGATTCCCGACATGTGGATCAAGATGCTCAAGGAGCAAAAGGACGAAGAGTGGGACATTGGGAATATCTGCTTCACCTTGACTAACCGACGCCACGGGGAGAAGACAATTGCCTATGCCGAGAGCCACGATCAAGCGTAAGATTCCTCCCATTCAGTTCCCCGGACTACGCTAACATCATTTAGTCTCGTGGGTGACAAGTCACTCATGATGCATCTTTGTGATGCCGAGCTCTACTCCAACATGTCGAATCTCACACCGTTGACGCCTGTTATTGACCGAGGAATGGCGTTGCACAAGATGATCCGCCTCCTAACCCAGGCACTGGGTGGAGAAGGCTATCTCAACTTTGAAGGCAATGAGTTCGGTCACCCGGAGTGGCTCGACTTTCCGCGCGAGGGTAACCAGAACTCGTTCTGGTATGCCCGTCGCCAGCTGAACCTGCCTGAGGACGGACTGCTGAGGTATCAATACCTCAACAACTTTGACAGGTCAATGAACCGTTGTGAGGAACGTTACGGCTGGCTGCATGCGCCGCAGGCCTATATCTCTCTCAAGCATGAGGGCGACAAGGTGATCGTGTTTGAGCGAGCCGGTGTGGTGTTCATCTTCAATTTCCACCCAACATCCAGCTTCACCGATTATCGCATTGGAATCCAGGAGAAGGGGACATACAGGATCGTGTTGAACAGCGACAGCAAAGAGCATGGCGGATTCGGTCGAGTGGACGATGGGACACGGTTCTTCACGGAACCGGAGGAGTGGAATGGTCGTGCCAACCGCGCCCATGTGTACATCCCGTGCAGGACTGCGCTGGTCTTGGCTTTGGAGTCGACCGTGTCGCAGCGTTGAGGGATGATGCCTGGTTAGTTGTGTAGGGGGCTTCGGCTGTGCGGGCTCGCCCGTCCCGTGCAGCGCGGGATCAATGTAGAATTGCGTTTGAGTGCCCAAGATTGTTAAGAGATGGGATGCAGATATTAGGAAAAATAATGAATCACTAGGTTGTTTGATGCTGTAAAATTGCTCTCTCGTAGCCCATCGCGAGCTGTTTTGGCATTCCCCACGGTCCCCGTGTTGTAGGTAGGGAGCGTTTGCACTGACAGTCCCGACAAGACTCAATTGAGTTTGCAAGTTCGGATGTTTCGCCCCAAGTCAGAGCTTGGAAGCTTTGACAATTAACTTCCGCTGGTGACACGGAAGCTGTCGCAGCAAGCTGAGCTCCGGGGAAAACTGCATAAAACCACATAGCGGAGCCAGAAGTGAAGCTAAAACAGAGGTGAGAGTGTCCAATATCAAATTATCATCGGACACAGGGAAGCCAGCAGGGGAAAGCCGCGGGAGAGTCCGCTCTGACGAAATTTGCTTGAGCTCCCCGAGCAACCAAAGCGTGTTTTCCCGGAAGACCAGGGATGAAATAGAGCCAAACCGCCCCACTTATTTCCAAACAGAGAGGGTCACGTGGCAGGTTGGTGAGCTCCGCAGCTTCTAGCCGAAAGCTCGTCGAGAGATTTTCGAACCCGTTTCTTTTCTCTTCACAAGCCATCTTCTCCTCGCCCTGCCACACCATCATCTAAAGTCCGCCCTTAGCCATCGTCAAGATGTTCAAGAGGTGAGTCTGCGCCCAGGACTGGATTTTCTAGGCCGTCACCGCCCCAATTGATGTCAATTGAGCTGACCAAAGTCCGTTCTTCGTGATGCAGCGGCATTTCCGCCCTCGCCCGGGCAAGCCGTCCGTCGTTCGCGGCGTCGGCCACTCGTCGCGCCATCCGCCCTTCCAGCGTCAACCTCAGAGCCCCTGCTCTCAGCAGATACGCCAGCAGTGCCGGTGTCGGTGATGGTCGCATCTACCAGGTCATTGGTAAGTTTCGGGACCCGTGTCAAGTCCGTGTTTTGAGGGTCAGCCCGGCTAACCGCGCAACTACGAAAATTTAGGTGCCGTCGTCGATGGTCAGTTACTCGCAACGCAAAACAACGCACTCGCCGTACAGCGTGCCGTTACTGACACAATTGAACAGTCAAGTTCGACACGGACAGTCTCCCTCCGATTCTCAACGCTCTCGAGGCGACCAACAATGGCCAGAAGCTCGTCCTTGAGGTCGCGGTACGCCAAGACTTCCAACGTCGCCTCATAGATTTGCCGTGCTAACTAGCCACAGCAACATCTCGGCCAGAACGTCGTGAGATGCATTGCCATGGACGGTACCGAGGGTCTCGTTCGTGGTGCCAAGGCTGTTGACAGTAGGTTTCAATTATATCTCAAGCGCTACGAATGAAGCTAACCACTGCTATAGCTGGTGCTCCCATTACCATCCCGTGAGTGACCGACATCTCAAGGGGAACTGCCTAAGAGCGGACAGCTCGAAAAGCTTCGAACTGACAGCTGACTCTAATTGAAAATAGTGTCGGCCCTGCCACCCTTGGTCGTATCATGAACGTCACCGGCGACCCGATCGACGAGCGTGGTCCCATCAAGACCGACAAGAGACAGTCCATCCACGCTGAGGCGCCCTCGTTCGTCGAGCAGGCCACCTCTGCCGAGGTTCTGGTTACTGGAATCAAGGTCGTCGATCTCCTCGCTCCCTACGCCCGTGGTGGAAAGATTGGTCTCTTCGGTGGTGCCGGTGTCGGCAAGACCGTCTTCATTCAGGAGTTGATCAACAACATCGCCAAGGCTCACGGTGGTTACTCCGTCTTCACTGGTGTCGGCGAGCGTACCCGTGAGGGTAACGATCTGTACCACGAGATGCAGGAAACCTCCGTCATTCAGCTTGATGGCGAGTCCAAGGTCGCCCTTGTCTTCGGCCAGATGAACGAGCCCCCCGGAGCCCGTGCCCGTGTCGCCCTTACTGGTGTAAGTATTTCTTACCTTTGGAGCCCTGAGACACTCCCCCTTCACCCCCCGAACATAATGAAATACACCCCTTCCTCATGTCCCTGGAGCCCTGAGACAGGCCCCTCCCACCCCTCGAGCATGAAGAATTACCTCTTCCACCATGCCTCAGGAGGCCTGAGACAACCAGCCCTCGCCCGTCAGATATGGAACAGTACCCCGTTCTTCTTGTCTCGGGAGCCCTCAGGCAGGCCCCCCTCACGCCTCGGGTGCGAAGAAGCAGGCCTGTTTTTTATCTGGGGAGCCCTGGGACAAAACCCGGACCTCTTAGGCGGACAAGATAGGCCTTCCTTCTTGCCTCGTAGCCCTGAGATAATCCCCCTCATGCCTCGGTCGTGAAATCATACACCCTTTGAGAATATTTGCTGACATTGACGTTATTAGTTGTACGTATAATCGCCGTCTTCCAATGCCCCTTTTGGCTGTCCTGTGTCTTGAAAAAGAGAGGTCACGCCTGAGATATTCCGTTGCCTGTCTAACATGAATGGGAATCATTACTAACATAGCCAGGACGGTCGCCGAATACTTCCGTGACGCAGAAGGCCAGGACGGTACGTGATTCTGTTGATCTTGGTGTTTTGATGGAGACCATGCTGACGGATTTTTAGTGCTTCTCTTTATCGACAACATTTTCCGCTTCACCCAGGCCGGTTCCGAGGTGTCCGCTCTTCTTGGTCGTATCCCCTCTGCCGTCGGTTACCAACCCACTCTTGCCGTCGACATGGGTCAAATGCAAGAGCGTATTACCACCACCCAGAAGGGCTCTATCACCTCTGTCCAGGCCGTCTACGTCCCTGCTGACGATTTGACCGATCCTGCGCCCGCCACCACCTTCGCCCATCTTGACGCCACAACTGTCTTGTCCCGTGGTATCTCCGAGTTGGGTATCTACCCCGCTGTCGACCCTCTCGACTCCAAGTCCCGTATGCTCGACCCCCGTATCGTCGGTGAGGACCACTACGATACCGCCACCAGAGTCCAGCAGATCCTCCAGGAGTACAAGTCTCTGCAAGATATCATTGCCATTCTTGGTATGGACGAACTCTCGGAAGCCGACAAGCTTACCGTCGAGCGTGCCCGTAAGATCCAGCGTTTCCTGTCGCAGCCTTTCACGGTTGCCCAGGTTTTCACTGGTATCGAGGGTAGGCTCGTTGACCTGAAGGACACTATTGCCTCCTTCAAGTCGATTCTGGCTGGTGAGGGTGACGATATGCCCGAGGGTGCCTTCTACATGGTTGGCGACTTCGCGTCCGCCCGCGAGAAGGGTGAGAAGATTCTGGCCGAGCTTGAGGAGAGCTCGTAATCGACCGGTATAAAACCGGATGGGGAGCGAAGGGTAGCCTGTGTATAGAAGTGAAAAGCGGTTCCTGGGGAGGTTCCTAGCTCAGTTAAGTCTCTTTTGTGAGCTGTGTATCAAATCAAGTCTTTTCCTCTATCACTGCGTTGGGAGCCGGGCGGTCATGTTTCTCGCTTGCCAATGTTCGGCGCAGACAGAAGAGGTCGAGCCACGGGACAATAACCGCTTGATCAGGCGTTGATATATTTTAACGGGCCGTAGACAATAGCATTGCCGCGTGAGTCTAGAGAGAAAATGCCAAAAAAAACAATCCTTAACTTTTCTCCTTGATGGTGAATGGTCTCCTCATGTCACGGCTTCTTTTCACAGACCAAACCATTCGATGGGGACCTTCACCTTGGGCGCGTTGCTTGGATTAGGATCGACATAACATCGACAAGAGCCAAATCAAGCAATGGGGAAAGTGCATTCCCACTTTCCAGAAAATATATGTGAAGGACACTCTCCGAGACTCCCTTACTGAAAGGACTGGGAGCAAGAGGTTAGGTACCTATCATCACAGTAAGTTAAACTAAAGAGAGGATGAAGGTCACCATCAATTACACGCATGATCACTGGGATCCGGCAGACAATACGTCAAACCGAACCCTTATGGTGAAACATATTATTCACCTCGAATCGGGGACGTTTCGGGGGTCGAAGTTCTCGTCCCTGCACTGAGGGGAGCTCGAGCTCGAAACATTCAGACAAGACCATTTCGTGGAGAAATCTGTCAACAAGGACGTCATATCACTCCCGTACAAAGACTTGGGCCAAAAGGGTCCCCCGTACCAGTGCGAAAAGTGTCTTCCTACTGAAATGGCCGCCCATAGCTTTCGTTATTACAGGCCCTCTCCCATTTTAAAAACACCAACATCAAAACTGAAAAGGCCTTGCTACATTCTAAAAACACCTACATTAATACTGAGACCTTGATTAAGTAGTTTTCCCCAGCACACAGGTCTCACATACCGGAGCGACAAGGTTGGGGCGTAACGGATTTACTGCATCTGGCACTGAATTCCCTTCCGCAGCATGAACGAAGAGATGCCTCAGAAAAGTTTTCACAAGCTCAAACCACGCGCCCTCGACTTTCCCGAGCTACACCGATTGTTGACTTGGCGATTCATTCACATCAACGGCGGGGTCCCCGGTATTACATCGACGGCGAGTAGCTAGGTAGGGCAGAAACACTCGAGCGCCCAAATACATATGAACGACGGGATGATAGCCGAAGCAATTCACCGCTACCCAAGCGCCACGCTCTGAGTACCTGGCACCGCTTGACGACCAAGGCCACGGAACTGAGCATTTCACCGAGGATACCATAGGGCCGCAAGCCACTTTGCCAGACCGCGATGCCACGTTCGTGCTATGGGGTATATTCCCATGCTCACATACACCAGCGCCACAGCAACACCAGGGCCGGCAAGTTGTCTTGACCTGACGGTGTGGGAAATGTCAATGCTATTCCCAGTCAATGGCAAGCTCCGCGAACTCGAATGCACCAGAGCCCCAAGATCTGATTAACTCACGAACCAACGCAAGTTTGGCGGTTATGTATGTCATAGATATTCTGCCAGTTTAAATACAAATATAAATTTACCTTCATCACAAATTCGAGACATGCCCTTGCTCTGATGGAATGTTGTTGGAGTATACTCTCACCGATGTGAATGAGGCTGATTGATAAATCTCATCAGTGCCCCAGGTGGTCTAGGCCCATCACTCCTCATGTCACGACTTCTTGTCACAGACCAAACCATTCCTCGCTCGCGGTCAAATTGGACGGTACGCTGTGGCCAACACCGGTTGCGTATATTCCCTGAAGGAGCGGGCCGAAGTTGTCGGTCTGGTAGTTCCTCTCGGGGTAGTTCTTGATGCTGCTCGCGGGTGTCTGGGTATAGCCAAAGACATTGGTCCACTGCTTGATGGTCTCCTGGTAGTTCTGCGGAGCGAGCGTGCCGTCGGCGCTGCCATGCCAGATCTGCATCTTCGGCCGCGGTCCTGAGTATCCGGGATACATGTTCCGCACGACATTGCCCCATGCTTCGGGAGTCGCCCGGCTTTGCCCTCCGCTGCAGCTGTTATTCCATTGCGCGACGCCTCCCGACGACGAGACGAAGCATCCCGCTGGCACACCGCTGTAGAGGGACACCGCCTTGATGAGGTACGGGTATGTTGATGCCAAAACATTCGACATCATGCCTTTCATCCAAATGTTAGCATTTCATTCAATCACTCGCCCTTGGGTAGCCTCCCCATCCCCACCAAAAACTCAGGTACCATGTAAGGCAGGAACGAGAGAGGCTAAACTCACCACCCGAGCTCCCTCCCGTAACATAAACCCTCTCCTTATCTCCCCCATACTTGCTAATCCCATGCAAAATCATGTTCGAAATCGCCTGCGAGTCCCCCCCGCCGCCATTCGTCAATGACCGCTTGCTCGACACGTCCCAGCACCCGCCACTGTTCGGCGAGCTCGGCCAGATGGTGATGTACCCCTTCTTATCAGACCCCTGCTTCCAGGGTATCTTGTTGTTGCGGAAGTATTTCTCGCCCGAGGACTCGCATGAGTGGATCACGACCACGAGGGGAGGTTTGGGGACGACTTTATCGGGGACGTAGATCCACATCGGAGCCTTGGAGGTTGCGTTGTTGGGATAGTCCACCCTCGTTAGCGTCGCGGCCATGACTGCCTCGGTGGCCAACATGCCGGCGACGAATACCCTTGATAGGAACATGTTTGCCTCTCAGTAAGTAAACAATAAGAGAGTCAAGAATAAAAAGCCACAAACACCTCTCCTTCAACTCGCCAAGACAACCGACGACACAGCTCTTATATATCCCCATCCTCACCGTCCACAACCCCCAGAAGCGTCAAACTCACCAGGAATGGGATTGGTGGCATAATTCCATCTCCTCACAATATTCCCCATAGTATGGCTACCTGTCGACCAAGCAAACCCCAGACCATGCCCCGCATCCTTTACTTGCACCGAATATCAAGAACGAGCTCTATGGCTAGATCCGCTCAGATTAAGTACCGGACATAGAAAAGGACCCCGTAGTACACAGTAATCTGTGGTGGTTGACTGTCGGCTAAACGACCGCTTCCTCAGTGCCGACATGGAGCTCCTCGCCATGCCAAGATCCCGAACCAATGGGACCGGGAACCCCATATGCGGATTACTCGCGGCTCTTGAGCACTGTTGGCGGGAGCGATTGGCTACAGGCCATCGTTATTACAAGCTGGTAAAAGGTACTAAATAGATGCGAAATGTCGTAGCTATAAGTACCATATCCAGGACAAATCCCGTGAGAATTGTGTTGGTAACCCAGAGGAATCAGACCGGAATCTGGGAACATCACTGGAGCTCACCCCTGCTTGTCTTCACCAAATAAGGGGCCACGAACGTTAAATTTTGGACACCTCTGACAGTGTTAATAACGAAATTTTTATTAAAATCTAAAGCATACGAATACTGACAGAGGAATACTTCTAAATGCTTCTTTTTGCCACACCATGCTGAGCAGCAGAGCAAGGATGCGGGCCGTTCTGAAGCAGAGCACGGGGGCTTACCTAATAATTAAAGGTGTGACCCTCGCTCGGTTCGCGACGGCGAAAATTGAGGCGCCAACGACAACGCTTGGCATCATTCCGCTCCCGAAATTCTAGCGACAAAGTCCGCCCAAAGGCCACACAATATCTCCACGACACGCGCGCGTCAACGGCCAATTGCACCCAGATGCCCTCTTTGCGGTTGCATTGACCCGTTCCGATGAAAGCTGCCGGCGCTCGCGCCCTGCTGTCGGCGAAATGCACCAGTCGACGCCTGCCCCGCGTACCCGCCGTGCTTCCCTCTTCAACTCCCGTGAATGGGACCACTAGCGGCGCCTATGGCCCCCGAGAGCAGAGACGCTCGTTCCGCGCGTCCGCGCCGGTGCTGAGCCGTCCCGACGATCCAAACCCCGCTGCCCCCGCCGAGGAGAAGAAGACCACTCCTCCTTCTCCTGCCCCCGCGGCTCTCGAGGGTAAGAAGCTCGGCGACACCAAGACCACTGCCACCACCACCCCCCCTTCGGACGATGCCGACGCCGCCGCCAAAGACACCAACCCCGCCGCGACACAGCACCCTCCGATAGCCTCGTCAAACAGCGAGCCAACCCCGCCTCCACCCGCCGCCGCAGACACAACCAGCACATACAAAGAATCCCTCCGAAGCCAAGGCTACGGCTCAGCCCGCGCCCGCGCCAACCGCGTCCGCGCCGAGGAAGTGCCCCCTCCGCTGGGTATTCCCTCGTGGTTCGTCGAGCGGCACGTCTCGCTGTACGAGTCGCGGCCGATCGGGAGTCCGCTGACATTGCTCTTCCCTTTGGAGGAGGCCGATCGCGCGCAGGTGCTCGACGTGTTGGAGGCGCAGTTTGCGAGGAAGGCGCTGTCCAAGGAGGAGGTCGCTGCGTGGCGGGAGTGGACTGAGGAGGGCTTGCGGTGGGGGCTGGACGGGGAGCGAGGGAAGGTGTTGGGGTTTGCGGAGAAGGCGCTTGAGGCCCTGGCGGGGCGGGCGAGGGCGCTGCATGTTGCGGGGTTTTTGCAGGTGCTAGCTATTGTGCATCAGCAGGGGGCGGATCCGGAGCATATTGAGCGGTTGAGGAGGCATCATGAGGAGAAGGGCGATGAGATTGCGAGGATGCTGTGGCGGTTCGATGAGCCACCGCTGAGTGGTGAAGCGCAGAGGTGGTTGGCGAATATAAGGTCGGATTCGCAGCCGGGATCGGGTGCGTTGCATGGGAGTCCGTTGGCCAGCCGGCCCGAGCCGGAGTACCCGGCGTGTATGGAGTTTCTGGCGGCGATCAGGGCGGAGCTGTTGGCGGAGGGCCCGGGGAGTAAGCTCAGGGAACTGCAGCGGCCAGTGACGATTCTGTCGGTGCTTAATCGCAAGGGACGGAGCGTTGCGGTGTCGGTGGTGAATGATATCGCCACGGATCTTAAGGCTGATGTGGTTCATCTGGATGCGTCGACGCTTGCGGAGCTGTTGGGGGGCCATCTCGGGCAGAACTTGCATTGGAGTCGAGGTTCGGTTTCGATGCTGGGTTACACTGCGGCCGAGATGAATGGGCGCCTTGCTTCGCGGGCTGATGTGGATGGGGATCACGAGGTCGGCATACACGTCTCGCTTCCGCCGAGGTTACGGTCCTTCCTGTCTTCGGAAAAGTCTTCTGGTATGATGGGGGCTTTTGACGGCCGCTGGGAAGAGCTGAAGATGGTGCAGGGCCTGGAGTCGCTGGTTGCTGCGGCTGATGTCAAGCGGGATATCGCAGCGCCAGGCTCGGCGCAGTCGGACCGACCGCTGATCATTCATCTGCACGACTTCGTTGAGATCAGCTCCTTGTCCGACAGTATTGTCGCGAAGTTGCGGCATATTGTTGATAGGATGTGGCAAAAGGGGAGGAAGGTCGTGTTGGTGGGCTCTTCGTCGAGCGATATCAACAAGCCTTCGCAGTGGCGCGACCAGCTGATTGAGTTGGGTCGTGATGGCAGCCATGTCATCCCCTTTCATGCGTCCGAGACGTCAGAGTGGATGGAGAGGAACGACAACTTGCACGAGAATATCAACAACATCAAGAACATGATCCAGGCCATGCTAGGGGATTCAGCAAACGCCGTCTTCGACACGCAGATACATTTCGACGGCGACGGGATCTTGGTGGATAAGAAGTACACGGGTCTGGTCCAGACGCTCTCTGAATACGTCTACGACGTGCAGTGGGTGTATCGCCTGGCGGCCTTGATGATGGGGAGTCGAACGCCACGCTTCAAGTCTTTTACGTTGGCGAATATGCAGTACGCTTTGGACATCATGTCTCACCGGAACAAGCATTGGACATCAATCAACCCCGGCGTCCGCCCTCCCTACTTCTCACCCCTTTTCACGCCGCGGGCATCCATGCCATCCTTCATGTCCAATAATCCAGAGGAGTGGAATCCTGGTAATATGGCCGGCCCTGGGCCCCAGTCTTCGGGTTCCTCGACAGAATATGACCAGCATGAGAAGAAACTACTCTCTGGTCTCATCAACGCAAAGGATATTCACACTACCTTCAACGACATCATAGTGCCGGCTGAGACGAAGGAGTCCCTCATCGGGCTAACCTCGCTCTCACTCACACGACCTGACGCCTTCTCGTATGGTGTTCTCAAGACGGAGCGCATCCCGGGGTGTTTGCTGTACGGGCCCCCCGGAACGGGCAAGACGCTTCTCGCCAAGGCCGTCGCGAAGGAGAGCGGCGCCAACATGCTCGAAGTCAGCGCAGCGTCCATCAACGACATGTGGCTCGGCCAGAGCGAGAAGAACGTACGCGCTCTCTTCTCGCTCGCCCGCAAGATGGCGCCCATGGTCATCTTTCTCGACGAGGCCGACGCCCTGCTTGGTGCCCGCCATAACGCCCCCGGCCGCAACTCCCACCGCGAGACCATCACCCAGTTTCTGCGCGAGTGGGATGGCCTCAGCGACATGCGGGCCTTCATCATGGTCGCCACCAATCGCCCCTTCGACCTTGACGAGGCCGTTCTGCGCCGTCTACCCCGCAAGATCCTCGTCGACCTGCCCCTCACCAAGGAGCGTGAGGGCATCCTCCGCGTCATGTTGCGCGAAGAGTCAATCGCTGAAGAGGTAGACCTCGCCAAACTTGCCGCTGACACCGAGCTGTACTCGGGCTCAGACCTCAAGAACCTCTGCGTCTCTGCCGCTATGGAGGCTGTCCGTGAGGAAGTCCGCCAGAAGGAGGCCTGGCAAGGCGAGGAGCCTTTTGTCTTCCCTGAACGCAGAGTGCTCACGCGCGCCCATTTTGACAAGGGTATGCGCGAGATCAGCGCGAGTATCAGCGAGGACATGGACAGTCTCAAGTCGATCCGGAAGTTCGACGCGCAGTATGGCGATTCCGGGAGGAAGAAGAAGGGGCGGAGGTCGATGGGCTTTGAAGTCGTTGAGGAGAAGAAGGGGAGTGAGGAGGCGAGAGTGAGGCAGGTGACTGCATAAAGTGGGGGGAAACAGAGAGAAAAAAGCGTCGTCTTTTTTTTGCCGGGTCGGGGGTGTTAATGCCTTGTAGCAATAGCGCGATAGAGTGTACTAGTAGTATGTATGTCGGCAGGCAGTAGTTGTAAATACCATATGCCTCCTGCACACACAGGTTGGAAAACAAGAGAGCAGCTGTGGTGGTATGTTTGGATCCAGAAGCGAGGGAAGAACATGAGAAAGTGGCGTTGTAGTGAACATGAATGGGAATGCTTCAACTTCCATGTTCCCGCACTTGGATGGCGTCCAGGATAGGATAGAATGACTAGTGCTTTCCTCCCTGGCCTCGTCGATGTGGTGAGCTTCCATGTTGTTCACTGATGCGCTTGCTGCACCTAGGGATAGTGTCAAATGGTCCCGGGTTGTATGGATCAAACGGAAACGGGTCGCCCTTAGCAAATGCGGCAGATCGGACAAGAAGTATTAAACCCAAAATAAACTCTATAGCAGCCGGGTTGGTAATACGAGGAATCAGAAGAGAATCTGGAAGCATTACCGTTGATGACATGTTGTAATCTGAGCGGGAATCCGAAGTACACAAACAAGGAGTTCCATCTGGGTAGATCGGAACCTACTAGCGCGGGGGGTAAGAAAAATGGACAGGTTTCCCTCCAAAGACAACATTGAAGATGGGTAAGCAGCTATTAGATATTGAATAGGGATCTACCCAAGCCCTGCACAACATCCCCCTAAGTCCTAAAAGCAACAGACTCGACCACCCAGACTACCTTCTTACCTAGGTACTGTAAAGACCACCTATCGCTCCCGTTATTACAGGCCGTCTCCCATTCTACCTATATGAATACTAAAAAGGCCTATCTATTTTCTTAGAGCGACATTCACACCCTCTTATCTCTCATCCTATTCCCATTCTGTAAGAAGGCACATATCGACGGTCCCGGCTTGTCACGGGATGCAGCATCTCTAAACATCTTCCTATCCACACACAGCAGGGTATGATTTATTTCTCCCCATGCAAATAACTTAACTGACCCTTTTTCTCAGCTTACCTTCATCATACCTCCTCCAGCTACCTCAAACCCCAAGAAGGTGGCTACAAACTCCAAGGCCGCAAAGACTACCTCACCTATCTCACCCAGATGACTACAAAAAGTTTAACGAAGTGTTGAAGGGCACGTACGCTAAAAGGAAGAACAACCCTTGTGATAGCCCAGTCTTCGGGGAATGGTTCGGGATCCAGTTAGTTCGCGAATTCAACGAGCACAAGTTCACGAAAAATCAAACGAAGAAATTCACCAAGTGGATCAACAAGAGCCCGTTAAGAGCCTGGGGGATCTCAACAGCCCGGAGGAGCCATCGCCTACGGTTAATTATTATGCGGCTGCCCCAAAAAAGAAACCGAAGTTGGAGATTTCACTGGAGGAGAGACTCATCAACGACTTCGAAGCCGAGGTCGAGCAAATCGAGTCAGACCGGGACGACAACGAGAGCAACTTAGAGGATGAAGATGGTCTTCATTTCACCGACAAGTACTACGCAATCGAGGAGTACGAGAAGCCACCCAATGATATTAAGCGGTACAATACGGAAGAAGCCCGTGAGCTTAGGTATCGACTTCTTGGTGAGGCTCAGACGCCACCCCAAGATTGAGGTGGAAAAAAGGCAAGCCGACGCCTACAGAGAAGGTAGAGAAGATTTTCGATGAGGTCATGGAGGTTATTCAGGCCCTACCAATTGGGGTGGCAATGGATGCCAAGCACCAGCCAACGAGGGAAAACTGGGTTTTTCACGCAAGCGATCCCCACCACGGAACCGACGACTTATAGAAGCGAAAGCGGTACGAAACAGAAATCAACCGTTACATCGGGGTTTATCGTGGGATGGCGTAATGAACGCCTCATCATCGACATATATTGGCTGAGTCGTGAGGGGACGGATGCGGAGCTAGACATGGCTGGACAGCTTCGGGACGACCGGTCCGACTACCTCCACATGCGCTGATATGCGACGCATGCACGAGCATATGTTATGTGGGTAATGGCCGGAAAGCCGAGCCCTAGTACAGACCTCATTCGCGCCCCGGCCGGAGCCGGTGAGGATGGGCCTGGCGAAAACCACCGCCAGTCTAACCCCAGAAACCTCCCTACTTTTTGAGAACGCATGCCTACCTACATTCTGAAAAGGCCTGCGTACTTTTTAAAACGCCCTTCTTACATCTTAAAAAGGCCTACCTACTGTCTGGAGGGGACTTCCCACATTCTAAACATGCCTCCTTATATTCTAATAAGGCCTATCTACGTTCTGAAAAGGCCTATATAAATTTTAAAAAGCACTCTTACAATTTAAACAGACCTTCCTATATTTTAAGAAGGCCTTCCTGCGTTTTGAAAAGGTCTTCCTGCGGTCTGAAAAGACATATCTGCATCCCCTAACAGCCTATTCTAATGGAATTAAGGCCTCTCATGACTGACGCCTCTCAGGGCGCAAGCAAGGCGTTTTGCAATGTGGGCAAGGCCACTAGTTACCATTACTGGCGAGGAAGGTGAAATGGCGCGGCGTATACCTCTATAAAGCATGACAGCCACGACCCAGCCCTAGAAATTTTTGTGAAAACGTAAACTCTCACCTCAATTCGCCTGACTTTGATTTCAATTTTCCCACTTCGTCTACGTCCGATTTGCTTTTCTCAATCCGTCCACATCCGGCTCGCCTTTCCCGCTTCATCCACGTCTAGTCCACTTTTCTCACTTCACCTGGCCCGGCGTTTTACAATTCACCGAGGCCCGCCCAGGCTTAGTCTCTTCTCAAGCTGCCTTTTCTCATACGGCCTTCTTCTCCAGCGGTCTTTCCTCAGGTAGCCTCTTCTCAAACGGTCTTTTCTCGGGCAGCCTTTGAATACTCGGGCAGTCACCTCATAGGTAGTCACTCACCCGGACTCACTCTCCCTTCTCGGGCGGCCTCTTCATGCTCGATTGTCCACACGTGCAGATTTACTACCCTTCTCAGGCGGTCACTTCATGCTCGGGTGGCCATTTCATATCGCTCGTCCAGGGTCACTCCCAAACTCGCTCGCCCATGCTTGCTCTCTTTATACGCCGGCGTCACCTTACGTAGAGTCCTGGAGTATCTCCATTTTCACAAATATCCGCACATGCTGCTAACTTCACTCACTGCTTCACAGCTAGCAGACCTACCTTATGTCCCTTAACTGAAGGTAATCATTATCACAAACATCACTTTTGCTACGTGGTAACAGATTCCTCACCTCGCTCAACCCTTAAACTGGGATCTGCCCCCGGAGAAAGTGTCTTGTTAAATTTTGGTAGTGTTGACAGCTGTTTGCTACAGCGGTGAAGTGTTGAGAGAGACGAACGTGCACGAATGTACTTGTGACGCGGTAACAATGTGCTAAACTCCAGCAAAGCATTGTATGACGGGTGCTATGATGCATTCTTCTAAAAAATCCTCTTATGGTTTGGGCAATTGGCAATCATACCTACCTATTTTACCTGATGAAGATATAGTTGACTGCTGGTTATACCAAAATCTCCTAGTAGGCTGGCTGATTCTCCGCACCTCCAGGGCCTGCCACCATTCGATATTACTCCCATATTCCTAGTAGCATCGTCATACACAACAGCCAATGTAAACGCTGAAGCCGAGCATGTATATCTAGCTACAAAGCCCCGTATAAATACACCATATAATACAAACCGCTCTATGCCATGTACTTCTACTCAACCTCAACTACACCACAATCCCCCTCTGCGCCCAGCCATTCCTCCCCTTCCACGCCCACAGCACCAGCCCACACGCAATCCACACGCTGACAGCCATAGCCCAAAACGTCGGCGCATAGCACTGCGACCCATAACAAAAGAGATCCTCCTCTCCATCCTCGGTCCTCCCCGCCGCAGCCTTGGCCCCGGCCTGGTACACCCACGAGTAAACCAACCCCCAACTCGTCGCGCCCAGCGCCGGGAACATGGCCACGATACCCCAATTCGTCGCAAAGTTCTCCACGCCCCAGATCACCGTGATGATGATGGGCGTCAGGCTGAAAACAGCCCCGTAACCAGCGCCGACCAGCCCGGACACGATCCAGAACCGCTCGCCATGGTTCTGGATGAAGCCCGAAGCAAGGGCAACCAGGCCAATCGAGAGTACCACGGCATAGAAGAGCAGGAACGCCACCCGAGACACAGAGAACTTCCCACCCTGCAGGCTCGCAGTGGACGTGATCTGGTAGTGCCGGGTCTGAGGGCTCGGCGCCAGCCAGTCGGTCAGCGATCCTGTGAGCAGCCGCACGACCGTGCTGGTGATGCCGACGATCGAGACATGAGTAGCCGCAGACGTAGGCTCCCTGACGTAGTGTAACGTAGGGGGGTACAGCGTCTTGATTATCGTGCCCAAGTTGTTCATAAAGGCCTCGCCGGGCCCAATCATAAAAAAGAACCCGAGCGCAAAGCACCACATCGTGGGGTCCGCCAAAAACCGCCTCGTCTCCGCGTTGAGCACCCACTGCTTCTTCCTCCTCGCCTCATCCTCCTCCTCCGGATCCTTCGACGGGTCCAAAATCCCCGCATTCTCCTCATCATCAAACGGATCCGACTGCTCAATCGCCCCGTACCCCCTCTCCGTCCTCCCGGGCGTAAACAACGCGCTCGAATCCAACAACCCGCTGCGCTCCAGCTCCTCGACCGCCTCATCGATCAAATCCCTCTCATCAACAACCTTCAGCCCAAACGTCCCCACCAACCCAACCACAAACAACAACCCCGCCAGGAACACAAAGAACCTAAACACATCCACATCCCCTTTCCCCCCGTCCGGCAGTCGCTCATAAAACACCCGACTCCCCACCTGGCTCTGCCACATCCCGCTCAGCCCAAACGCTGCAATCGGCACCGCCAGCGCCAACCCCCGGTGCTTGCCCTTCCCAAAGTTCTTCGCGCACGTCGCCACAGCACTCATATACATACTGCACGTGCCCACCCCAATCGCCACAAACGCCAATATCATCCCCACGTACGCTGCCCGTCCGCCCCCTATCCTCTTCACCCCGCCATCATCCCCCTCCAGCGCAGCGCGATACAGCCCCGCCGCGCCCGCATAACCGGCCGCAAAAAAAACTGCACTCAGCAGCGATAGCGGCGCCGGCCCGACGCGGTCACACGCATACCCTAGCAGCGGTACGGGGATGTACATCGCCACGGACGCCGCGCTCGCGAGCCCGTTGACTTGGAATTGGGTGTAGTGTAGGCGCTCTTGGAAGATGTGGCCGTACAGGCTGAAGACGGTGATGGAGCCGGCGCAGAGGGCGGAGAGCACGGCGGCGAAGAAGGAGATGGTTCGGGCCGAGGAGGGGGAGCGCGGGTGGTGGTTGTGGTGGTAGGAGCCGGGGTGGAGGGGCG
>Ga0247780_1000063_pt1 | contig 94432 bp, 59 predicted proteins | sample UWRJL079202R5_FD_179927 | JGI IMG/M metagenome (GOLD analysis project Ga0247780, IMG submission 179927) | Plant litter microbial communities from Arlington Agricultural Research Station in Wisconsin, United States - UWRJ-L079-202R-5 | ecosystem: Environmental > Terrestrial > Plant litter >...
ATATACAAATGGAAGCTCCCTGTGTGTGGGGAGAGCACATGATCCAAGGCCCCTGCGCTCCAGCCAAGCCTGGAGCGGTAAGGCCCCTGCGCGCCTGAGCGCCAAGAACTGCCGCTGCAGTTCGACACGAAGCCTTGACCGAGGGCAATGCAGGGCCACTCCGGCCGTGGGCGGACCCCGAGTCTTGCCAACCGCTGGCTGCCTCTTGACGGCCGGAAGTGCTCGCATCCGGTGTACCAGCGTCGGCGGCTCCATATTTGACAAACCATCTCCCCATCCGCTGCCGTTGCTTCAACTGAATCATATCCAACAGGTCTCTCCATGAAGGGAAGTTGAAGTGCCAATCGGGAAAATCATCACGGGTTTGACACCGAATGTCGCAAACAGCAGCCATTGTGCCTACTCTGGAAGAAACGTCAGGTGGTAATCGACATGGAGTACTAAGGGGCGCTGGATGATGTCAGTTGAACCACGGCGATTGGAACTTGGAGAAAGTAGCTCGCTTTTTGTGGCCGAAAAAAAACCAGTAGCTCCCGGAATGCGCAATTGCGAAATAAAAGCTTGGCGTGTTGGCGCCCGCAGCGGAATGCGCGATTCTGATCGTTCGCGTGCCCGGCCACAATGGCCAACCTAGATGCAGCGAATGACCGTTGTCTGTGACTCATTCAGGTAGCAAAGTGGCTTGCAGAAACGAGTGTCCTCCTCCAACGAGAATTCGGAATCCCACTGCCATACTGTTGCGCGACACAACTTGCCACAGACAAAGATCGTACCTAAATACCTCCATCAGCAATGACGTCGAACCAAGATTTGGACGGAATGGACGAGTGTGCACTGGCACTAGAGAGCCGTAACAAAGAATAATAAGATCTGTCATTCCCAGAAATTCAACTAAATAGGTATCCAACCCTCAAGTCCAAGTCCGACAGCTCTCGCCCTCCCCTGACTACGCCAAACCAACCCCCTACGCAACCCACCGCCACCCCCTCCCCTTCCCATCCGCCCACCTCACCGCAACACAACAAATCGTCGCGGCCATCAACAGCCCCCCATCCCAATACACCAACGCTTTATACCCACCCACCCCCTCCCCGCCACTCTGCAACAGCCTGCCCCCAACCGGACTCCCAAACATAGTCCCCAAACCCCTGACAAACAAAATAAATGCATTCACCGCCGCATATTGCCTTATCCCAAACACCTCGGCGATCAGTGCTGGGAACAAAGCATAATACCCCCCCGCGCTAAAGCTATAGAACGCAATGAACGCGATCCACAACTGGGTCGACCCGCCGGTGGTGGTGCTCACGATGCTAGAAAGCCAGAACGAGAAAACACTGGAGGCTGCGAGCAAGAGGGTGAGGACCAGTGTGTTCTGCCGACCGAGTCTGTCACCGACATAGCCGGTGAAGATGCGCGAGACGGCGTTGATTGCGTTGGCTGAGGCCAGGAGGGTTGCGCCCTTGGAGGGGGATTGGCCCATCTGGACGGTGTAAGATGGGATGAACGAGAGAGGGAGCTGGGCGCCTGCGGCTTGGAGGAAGGCGGCGATGGCGGAGAGGAGGAAGGTTGGGCTGCTGGCGAGGGTGAGGGAGATGTGCGTGTTTCGTCGGGGATGGGGGGAGGACGGCGATAAGGCGAATCGGGAGGGGAGGACGGAGTAGGCGATGGGGAGGCCGAGGAGGAGGTTGGTGAGGGCGTAGATGCGGAGGGTGCAGCGACCGCCGAGGGTGGTGAGGAGGGTGCGGAGGATGGGCGAGAGGATGAGACCACCTGCGCCGGCACCGGCGAGAATCTACGAGGCTTTGTGTCAGCTCCATATGGTTGAAAAGGGGCAGAAATTGGGCTCACAAAACCCATCGCCGTCGCTCGGTGGTTGGTGAAATACTCAGGGGCTGGAGCAAGCAAGGGGAAGTACAGCAGCGACATGCCCATGCCGGCGAGGAAGCCCTGGGTGAGGAGGAGATGCCAAATGGATTTGCTGAACGATGCCAATAAAAAGCCAGTCGACATGACCAGCACGCCGGACATAGTGATTGTTCTTGGCTTGAGCAACCGAAGAGCCCTGCGACGCCAAAGACGAGTCGTTGGCGTAGAGTCCCATCTGCCGTGTTCGATGCGTGAGATGACCGGGTTGACGAGGATGCCGCCGGCCCAAGTGAGCCCGTAGCAGAGCGTGCCGACGAAGGCGAGAAGGGCCGTGGGCGGTGAGGCTTGTGATGCCGGCGCCGGGATCAAAACATCTTGGCTTTCGGATAGGTAGTACTCTTGGAACACACCAAAACACTGGTTGTAGCCAATCGTCATAGCGATGCTACCAAACGCCGAGAACAAAACGGCTGCTTGTTTTTTTCGGGATATTGGTGGTAGCACAGGTGCTGAACCTGAGTCGGATTCCGACCCACTTCGTGTGCGAAGTGGGATTGTCGGTGTTTCGCTGGACATTGCGGGTTGCGATGAAAGTCGAGTTATGAGGTTCAAGAACTTGAACCAGAAATGCACTTGAGCTCTTCTTGTCCGCGCCTTAAACTTAAAAGAAAATGCGTACGGGAAGAAACCGGAGCGACGGCGGGAAACCCCGCATTTTCGGGTTATGGGATTCCCGCATTACTCATCGAAGCTAACAACTTCCACGCCGTTTGCGATGACATCAGACGGGTCAACAAGGTTTCGGGAAGGATCAACTGAGACTCGGCGTCGATTTCAAGCCCAATCATCAGCTTGTTCCTTCCTTGACGAGAGCTTCTGAATTGCGAGTCGCTGACACAATAATGGCAAGCACGGTGAAGGTGTTTTGTTTTGGCCAGTGGTCAGAATCCAATTGATCCCTTCTGTCTCAATAAGCCTGGCGAGAAAGCTCTCAGTTCAGATAAGTGGATTTCCTGCATCTCGGGTTGGCTGGCCCGGTGCTTGGAGGTGCAGGTGAAAGGAAGGCTGTGGCCAGAGGCCTCAGCCGGCTGGAAACACTGCGAGGGAGGCGGGGCTGGCCACCTCGGTGAATAGACGGGAGAAATCACACCTCAAATTGCCATCATTGGCTGCCCGCAGCCGACTCAGCCCTGGAACAGCAAGCCTCACTTCTCGAGTGAGGCAGCCTGAGCGCCCTACCATGACACCGCCTTGCTGATTTCCGTCCTCGCCAGGCTTTGATGCGAACCAACTCCTTTCCCGTTCAGACCCTTCATTGTAAAACCAATATGTTGTTGTTTCGAACATGAATTTTAAGCTAACATTGCAAAACGCATCGCGTCTCGCCCTTCTCTTCCTCACCCTTGTCGTCATCGGCGCCGTCCTGGCGGTCCAGTTCGCAGGGCCAATGACTGTCTTCCAACGCAATTTGGGCGCAGGAGCCGACTTCCTGCCGCAATGGGTCGTGCTGTGCGATGGCTACAACCCCTTTCACTACGCCCCTCGGCGCTGCACGAAGCTCATCGACTGTGTCTACAGCAAGATGACCCAGGTGCAAGTCGCGGATACAGCGATAGGGGCTACGATTGCCGGTCTGCTGCCTACGATGCTGGTCCTGCTGGCTCCCCCGCTAGACGAACTCATCCAACAAGGCCTCGTCGCGCCCCACCGAGCTGTCGCCTTGTCGTGCTTCTCCATCGGTGTCCCGATGGGTGTGTTCAAGCATCTGACGCCATTCAGAGAACGCCCCGGTCTGGCCCCAGCTTCTGAGGTTGTGGAGTGGGAGCTTCACTTTGCCGTGCTGAGCAGCACCCGGTGGCTCCACATGCTCATCAAGATCATCGGGGATGCCATCATCATGGCCTGCACCGCAGTGGTCATATGGAAAGTCTGGGCCATCAACAAAGCGGTTATGGTCCCTTGGAAGTGCGAGACGCCAGTCATGGCCTTTTCCTGGACCATCGGGTGCATGTTCTGGGTGGTCTTCGCCCTTCTGCTGCTTCATTCCATGGTCGCCGAACTGCGATTCGAAGAGCCCGGGAACAGCTCGGTCACGTACCGGTGGTGGGAGGTGTGGTCCCTGCCGTACACGTTGCGCTCCAGGCAAGGGAGCCAAGAGTTGCAAGGGATTAAGGTGGTCTGGGAAATGCCACAAGCACCGTGGTACAGGACCTCGTTGGTGTACAAATGTGTGATGGAGGTGTTCGCCGCAGCAAGCTATTTCTATGGCACCGTGGTCTGGTTGAGTGCGCTGTTCCTCGGTGCTGTCAACGCTTTGCAATATGTATCGCTGACGGTTGGCATGTTTGTCGTGGTGAGGATAACTAGTGGCACAGTGTAGACAGAAACCCGTAGCACCATATACGAATGGTGCCGACAAAGGGGGACAACGCTGTGCAGATGTCGCAGGGCACGCTGGATGAGGCTGATGTGCGGGTGCTTGCCGAGGAGCTTGTCCTTGACATGATCTCATGAGGGGAAGTTCTCGACGGTTTCGAAGTCATCAGAGCCTAGCAATGCTTTGGATCGCGCAACTTGGCCCTACAACTCAACTCGTCCCAGGCGCGGCTGTGACCCTGAATAAAAGTCGAGTCTCGAAGAGGCTGTTTCAAGCAGAGCGCCGGGTGGAGGACCGAAAAACGCAGGGTACCGGGGCCAGCGGTGGGCGGAGAGAGGGGGATGCGACTGAGAGCAGGTCCCATCTGTGGCCAGTAAATGAAGAACGGATGGGGACTCGGGCGCGCCAGGGCCCCTTGGGAGAAAAACCAGCGGTTTTTGCCTGCAGTGTTTGCTCGAGCTTTTGTGAAAGAGGATGCTGTGGAACATTGAAACACGTGTGTTAAACGGATTGTGGAAGGCGCAAGCAAGGCTGGCAGTGGTGCAGTTTGAAACAGAAGGGGTGCGGAGGTGGTGGGAACGAAAGCGGGAGGTAGTGGGGGAAGGCGCGGAGGGAGGGGTTGCCCAAGCCGTCTCAAGACTCACCTGTGATCGCCTTCTGCTTGTGATTCCTTCCATTCCGTTTGCATCCGAGATATGAGCTCAACCTGTGGCACCTTCAGGCTCTCGATCTTCGAGCGCTAGAATTTGGGTCGTGCCCGCACAGCGGCAGACAACGATCGCCATCGAATACAGCAACAGCCAGCAATCATGGCACCCACATACCAGCTTGCCGTCAAACACGTCTTTGACCGTCCCAACCCCCGCGAGAAGCGCTATGCGAACCACCTTGTCCACGCGGCTTGGCAGGGTAGCAGAATTATCCTGCGCCAGACGTCGCCCGAGAGCGAGGGCATCTTCGACTTCATGATCCAGCTCCACAAAGCGTGCGAAGGCCAATGGTCCCGCTTCGTCGATGTCGACCAAGATTATGTTATTTCGTCCTCCGACCTCGATGCCTTCTTGCGGTACGCCGCCCAGTTCCTCGCCCATGTAGGCAACTACCATGTAAGTTTTGTTCGGCCAACCAAGCATTATTTGGCTCTTATGCTGAACCTCGCAGGGCGTGGGTGACAGGAAGATGTTCTCGACTGTCTCCGTCGAGGTCCTCCGCAAGATGGTGGGAAAGTCGTCCAGGCCAACACGATTCCTGGAGACGACGGTGAGGTCAAACTACGGGTCTACGAGGAAAGCAACGTAGGGGTCATTGAATCGTGGGTAGATAGGCAAGTGTAGTTTGTGGTTGATTGCAATAAGAGCAGTGTGTTACAATTCGACTTCGATCAGAACATAAAGCAAGATACCTACTAACACAACAAGCCCCGGTTTGAATAGGTATCAAACTTGTAAACCAGGCAACGCAGCCACTAATACACAAACAAAACATCAAACCTCCACCTACTTCCCATCTCACACACCGCACCTCACGAGCTTATATTCAGATATCTGACTCAGGAATCGGCGGTGGGGCCGGAGTCCTCGGTGCGGCGACAATACCCGCATAGTCCCGCAGCCACTCGTTCCACGGCTTACCCCCCGACGTCCGAAGATAAGCCTGATGCTTCTCATAGCTCTCCTGCTCCGACACCTGGGCGAAGTTCTTCCAGGGCTGTCTCTGCGAGTCTATTTGTTCCAGTGAGTGAGGTGTCATGTTAGATGAGGTACGGGGGATACTACGAGGAGGGGATTTGGACAGAAAAAGGGGCGGAATGAAACTTTGACGTACCGGTAGCGATGAAACCCATGTTGAGCGGTTGTTAGGTGGTAGTTTGGGGAGGTTGTTGCGCAGTTTGAAAGTTTGAGTGGCAGCGGTGCTAGATCCCAAGATGGACTTGAAGCATAGAGGCCAATTTTAAATGTAGAGAGAAGAAGGAGAAGAACGCATCAAGATGGTAATAAATGCACCACGGTAATCACGTAATTGAGGCTCAAATCAGGAGAGCATGTCTCTGAACTTCATGGTTTCCTTGGTTCTGAGTGAAGTGTGGGTGGTACAAAGGTGGGGAACGGCCAGTTCCTTGGCCTTTCCCCAAGCGGAAACACAGAGTGTGCGTCATGGCCGAAGACAGCCGTCGCAGAGCCTCACGATGGCGCGGGTGGGAATACAGAGGGTGTGTCCGGCAATACTGTGATTTGCCATGCGTAGCCGATGCTTGGTTGGCCGTGATGGATCTGCGCTTTCTCACAGCCGGTGTGCTGCAGGGTGCTTCCCACTTGGCCGACAGCCTCGCGCCATCGTTCCCATCTGCCAGCAGCCGGGACGCCAACAGCCTGAGCCATTTGCGAGCCAATAGGACCGGCATGAGTTATCTCCCGAGACCTCCACGAAATTGTCCACCTGACAGCCTCCACCGTTCTGTTTGGACCAACCATCGCCGTGTCCCGCGCAGACGGCCCGCACGGCATTTTCGATGGACAAGATGTGGAAACCATTAGCTAAGATGCGGCTCTTACACTGCCCAGCCATTGCCTGCCCGGAACTGTCCGAAACTGCCTGCCCCCGTTTGTCCAAGCTTGTCTCGCTCCGTGCTCCTGTCCTGCTCTCCTCCAAGCTTGACCATCATGGCCATGGAGACAGCAGCGGGCACCGTGTTCTATCTGGACCGGGAGCCGTACAAGAACGAGAAGCCGTATTTCTGCTGCCTGCCACCAGAGACCCTACAGGGCAATCCTCCGACAAATCATGTCCACCTTCCCGTAGCCATCACGGCAAGCAATATCCGGGGAAACACAGCAGCCTTCAGTCTGGAAAAGAACGGCTTCGAGGTTGCAACCCAGGACTTGAGCGATGGATTCAGCTACGACACTGTCAAGACCGGCAGCGAAGCAGAGGAGCGGTACATACGGGAGATGGAAGTCTTCCTCACTCGCAAGCTGAATGCCAAAAAGGTGGTCGTCTTCGATGTCGAGGTACCGTAAAGACCATCACCCGGCTCATGTAACCCCTTTGACATAGACCAAGACACGAAAACGAAACCCCGAGTTCCCTGGCCGCTCTGGGGAGAAGTCCAGCTTGGAGCAACCTGTCCGGGGCGTCCATGTCGGTGCGTGATGATGCCTCGACAGCTTTCGAAAGTGTTGGTTTCGCCGCTAACTCAAAAATCCGCTTGCAAGACTCATCCCCAGCCAGCGCTATCGAGCGAGCTGTGTATATCGCGAGAGAGCAACATTGTGAAGAGCTGCTATCTGGGAGGATGCAGATCATCAAGTGAGTCCCCAATGGTACCGTATTGCCGCTAGGGATCGCTGACGTACACGGCTTCTCAAAGCTCATGGAGGCCGTTCTTCTGCGACCTAGAGGACTGGCCTCTCGGTCTCTGTGATTGGCGATCCCTCGACGTGGAGAATGACCTGACCCCCTCTGACACGGTCTTCCCCACAAATGTGGCCGAGACACTGCAGGTCCACGCGTCCCCAGCACACGCGTGGCATTTCCTCGACAAGCAGTCGAAGAACGAACTGTTGCTGTTCAAGATTTTCGATTCTAATAGCACAAGCTCTCGGGGTAAGCCACTCCTAGCGTTCCGCAACACTGCGCTCGAGAGACGCTAATCGCACTGTCTTTCCAGTTTGCCCCCATGCAGCCTTCCAACCTAATCTCCGAGGATACGGTACAAGCCGGCCTCGGGAGAGTATCGAGACTCGAGCAATGGTATTTTATGGTTGATGATCCTTGCTGGCCGTTTCTTTTCCTCGTCCCTCGTATTATGCGAACCATGACATATTGGAAACCATAAGAATGAAAGAAATTGTCGGAGGTAGCTCCAGTAATGGTTAGCGCTTATTCATGCTCTCATCAAACCTGTCATATGTCATTTGTCATCCGTCTCCTGCTCAATCCAGCTTATTCCGTCCGTGCAGCTGTCAGCTCATCTCCGAGAACGGTTTCCATTGCCCATCTCCACCAGCTCCCTGGTGATTCGGCCTCTCCAAGGGACGCTGACCGCCGAAAGCCCAGGTCGTCCTTCTTTGTGAATCCCTCTGTAAATTGGTCAGCCGTAGTCAGCCCAGTACCTATCCCGCAACAAGTGCGGGGAAGCGGTGCAAACAAACCTCTCAAAATCTCACCGCATTCCCGCATATACCTCTTCTCCACATCACCGAAACCCTCCCACTCCTTTGCCCCAGGTTTCAGGAAAGGATCACGGCCATTGATGGCCGTAAAGTAGGAGGCAATTCGCTTCGACGAATAGCTGCGAAGGCCGCCAAATGTAGACCAGGGGCATTCGATTGGCTTGTCCTTAATACGAGTTAGCAGAAGTGTCTCCAGGACTACCTGATAAGAGGAACGAGAGGACAGTCCCACATACTGATGCTTCGATTTGGCTGTAGAAGCTCATCTCGAGGTTCTCGCTGAGGATGACCTGAAAAATGAACGTGACGAGAAATAGCTCAAACCAGTTTTCCTTCTTTCTTTCATATACCTTTGCGGTAAAGTCGTTGAGGACAAACCTCTCCAAGACTGACAAGTGGCTCTTTAGTATAGCGTTCAAGGCTTCAGCATCTGTCAAAGACTTTGGCGTTGGGGCGGGGAGCGCTCGCCATGGAGCATCCATCCACGCAACGGCGTAATCGCCGGATTCCGTATTGGGCTGAACCCAGTACGTCCGGCGCAGGAAACGGGCGGTAAATATGTACAGTGCGTTTCGGAGCATTGGCTTCCGCTTTCCAGCCACTGTCCGACTGAACTCCTCGGCCACGCGCAATGTTCTAGCAATGAAGTTACTGTTTGTCCCGAGAGTGTCGATTATAGCTTTCATGTGCAGTTCGAGGTATTGGGCAATGATGTTGCTGTGTCTCAGGCTCTCCATGGTTGAGGCTTGCTGCAAAGCGAGGACCTTTTCTTGGTGTATCTGTGTCGACGCATGTGGAGAAAAGCGACGAAACGTGCCATAGCTCTCAATGATGAATGTCTCTGCAACCGTGAGTGGACAGCCTTGGTCCAACTGCGCTTCTAGGACAGTCGGGTTGACGATGCTCGCAGTTCGTTCTGGCAGTCGGTCGCCCTCATGCTTGTACTGGTAAACGAAGAGCCCGAACTGGGTTCCTGTCAAATCAGATAGGTAAGCGCCTAGACTTTGGTGATAATGTTTCGACCCTGGGGGGTGGGTAGAAGCCAACATACGTCGCCTATACAGCTCTACATCATCCAAACTAGCACGCTGGCATGGGACGAGGGCGATGGCTCTTGCACTCTTCGAGACTTGGACACACCTGGGACACGGCCGTGTCTCGCTACACTGGATAAACGTGTTAGCCTGAGAGCGAAACCACCGAGACATATGCAGGTGAGCGGTCAGTGCCTACCTTCTCCCTCATTACTCGGCATCTCAAACATGCGCTTTCTTTCCTGATCTGCGAAATTGCCTTCCGTTCCTCGTCCGTCTTTCTCTTGAGAGGACGTTTGCCCGCAGCAACACTCTGAGTGGGCATAGACGCCGTTGAGGAACTAGCTGAGGGCAATCTTTGGGCCCCGGAAGAATATGTTATAGGCGTGGGGCTTGTGAACCTGACTTCTAGTGATTCGGAGGGTGCCCCGGAAGATGCTACTGGCTCGCCCATCCGCCTTCTCTTTCTGCCGCCCTCTGCCTCCGCGTCCGCGGCTTGGGATGACATTTCAAGGGATCGCATCTTTATATTCTTTGCCAGTTCAGCGACGTCAGCACTATCCCATCGCCAAAGCCCTGGGGATGAGCCGGAACCGTTCGTCACGACCAATATGTGAGAGTGGCTAAACCCTTTTGGCGCAGGCAAAAGCTCTACTCTGGTAGTGAACGGGATGCTGCTGTTCTGCTGGGCAGGTTGAGCGAGGGGAGAGGTGCCAGAAGAGCGCCCAAGCGTAGACGGACTGGTCGGCGGCTGACTTAGCCTGCTTTGACGGCTTGGCGTCCTCGGCCCCCGTTGATCTCCAGAAGTTGGAGGTGGACGAGCCCCATCGAAAGATGTTTGCGACATTGCGTCGAGAGTAAACGAGCTTTGGTCAGACTGCTGATCCGCCATCAGTCTCGATATTCCTGGGCTAGGCTCGCCGTTTTGAGGGCTCGGAGCTTGAGATAGGCTTGAAGAGCCTGCAGACCCTGGCAGGGAGAGTGCGATCCGGTTAAGGAGATGTCCCGGGTTCCAGGAGCTGGGACCGTCGCTGGCGACCACAACCATGTCGCGTGTCCCAAAATGACTCTCTAAGCCCGGGAATAAACCATCGCGGTCGTCGGGGTTCTCGTTTGAGCTCAGGTCAAATTCGAAATTATCATCGCCACTGGTGCCGGCGTCATTCATGGGGATGCTGAAAGGAATCGGGGGCGCAACTGAGAGTGCAAACTGAGTCAGAGAGGGCCCGACGGGACTACCGAAATTGTAGAGGGAGTCAAAGGGTCCAATCAGAGGATCCCAATGGCCAGAGAGCGGTTGCACGCCCTCGAGCGGTGTGGCGACAGTGTCGATGTCGATAGCGATAGCGTATCCGTATCCGCTGACCGCCACATCCGAGTCAGGGAAAACTGAAGGTGCAGGTGCGATGGCGGACGGGTCAACCCCGAACAGATACTGGGAAGGTGCTGTCAAACCTGCCAGCCAACCCTCATCGTCTTGACCAGTGGAAGGGTCGAAAAAGCCGTCATCCAGGGAAACGGCAGGCCAAGTGGCATAAAATCCGTTCAATTGGTGCTGTTCGTCGAAAGGGTCTGCGTCGTCTGCGTTGCCTCCATCTTCGTGGCCAGTGATGTGCTGGCCGTCCATGGGGATCCTGTGCGCTCTTTCCAATCGCGCCGCCGCGTCTGGTTACATGAAGTGGGGTCTCGGCCGGTCGCAAATTCTCGAGACCTCAAACCTGACTGTAGGAGTGTGAATGGAGGGCAGGGTAACGGGAAGAGTGCGCGGGGGAAGCGCGGGGATGTTGCGCTATTTCCATCCATATTTATTCCTCATGGTTCGGAGCCTTGCCATCCCTTGCGTTTTGGGGGCCATCACAGAACGGGCGAAAGAGACTGGATCTGGGGTAGGACATGGAAGTGCACTCTCGGGCATGACGCTGTTCCATCTTTGCTTGTGCTTGGCCGGCTGCAGGCTAGCCGACGCCAACGACAATGCAAAGACATTCCGCTACACTCACTCTACGGGTGGTCACAGTGTCCTCCCTGGAATGCATCTCCGAGCGCCCTGACTTTCATTTAGCGAACCGAATCCAATCAGCAGCCAGATAAGGTCAGACCGGCTGGCGGCCGCCAGACACCCTATCGGGCCGTCCGTCACTCAAGCGATTTTCCCCAACCTCGACTTCTCACGGCGACTTCAGTGCCTGACGTGCCCGACACCTCACAACCTGACACTCAACACCCCAACAGGCAGCGCATGGCCGCTCAACGGAGCAATGGGCGAAGAGATGCGCACCATGACTGACGTCGACGAGGGCGTATTCAACTTGAAGTACCTCTCGTGGGACACAGCACTGTCTGGGGACCGCGAGGCCATCGTCAAGCCAATTCGAAATCCTGCCAAATGGCCAGCACGCGAAAAGCATTTCGTTGCCGGCGTCAGCATCCTCACCACCTTCATGGCCGCCTATTCCATCTCGGCCTACGTCTCAGGCGTCACTGCAATTGCTGTGGAGTTTGGCTCGCCACGCATCGTCGCCCTGGTTGGCATGCCCGTTTTCCAGGCTGCCTTTGCCGCCGCACCCATGGTCTTGGCTCCCTTCAGCGAGTTCGTGGGCAGGAAGCCCGTATTTCTTGCTACTTATTTGCTGTACAACGTCTGCACACTGGTTATTGCGCTCATTAATAACCTCACGGGATTGCTGGTTGTCCGCTTCTTCCAGGGCGTTGGCGCAAGCACATTCAGCACAATGGTCGGTGGCATTATTGCGGACCTGTACCAGCCCCATGAGCGCGGCATCCCCATGTCCATCTTCGCAACGGCGTCCTTTTCGGGCGGCATGGGCCAGCTTGTATCAAATTTCGTTCTTGAGTCTCTCGGGTGGCGATGGATCTACTGGCACCAGCTGATCATCAACTCTCTCCTGATGGTTTTGGTATTATTCTTATTCCGGGAGTCTCGTGGGTCGGTACTACTTAGCAAGCGGGCAAAAGCTCTTAACTCTTTTGAAGCCAAGGCTGCGGAGCAGGGTGCTGCACCATCGAACATTCGATGGAGGGTCAAAGAAAAGGAACAGCGCGCGACACTCAAACAGATGATCCACATCAGCCTGACTCGGCCTTTCCGTAAGCCCGTCCCATTCACCCCAACCCCAATCCTTGCGCGGCTGGTCCTATGGTCTATCTAACAAGCTACCCATCGTGATAGGCTTGCTCTTTACAGAACCAGTTGTATTCTGGTTCAGCATGTGGATCTCCTTTAGCTGGGCGCTTTTGTTCCTGTACGTCCCCCCATCGATGGCATCATGCCAATTCATCATTGACACACCCAATTCAGCTTTTACGAGTCTGTCCCCCTCACGTTTGAGGTGACGTACTCTTTTACTCAACAGCAAACTGGCCTTGTCCTCCTGGCCACTGTTGTCGGTGCAGTCTTTGGGAACACCTGCTACCCCTTCCAGGAGCGCCTATACCACAAGTACGCAAATAAAATCCCACAGATGCGCCAACTTCGCCGCCTTCGCCGGCTGCTCGGTAGCCAGGCCTCTGGAAAGGCTACGACCGATCAGTGGAACCCAGAGGCGCGGTTGTATACCGCATGCTTCCTGAGCATCACTATGTCAGCAGGGATGTTCATGTATGCAATAACCCCGCAATCCACCACCAGGCCCAGCTAACAACTTGACTTCTAGGTACGGAGCTGTCATTTGGCCCGAAATCCATTGGATTGTGGCCTCTATCTCGATCGTAATAGTTACATTCGGATCCTACGCCATCTACATTGCCGTCTTCACGTATTTTGCAGACGTGTGAGTTCACCACGCCCGGAGGGCCATACTCCGTACTCAAGCCTCGCATACAGGTATACCATCTATGCGAGCTCTGCCATGGCCGCACAGAGCTTTTGCCGAAATGCGGTAGCTGGAGTCTTGCCCCTGGCTGTTACACCAAGTGCGCTCATCCCCCATATCTTGGTACCCCCGGCGCCTAATTCATTCTAGTGTTTAATGGTTTGGGGTTTATGGAAGCCTCATTTCTGCTGGGCGCTTTTGGACTACTGATGAGGTAAGCCGTTCACCCTTCCAGGACCATAGTTGTTCTACTAAAAGTGCCCTAAGTTTAGTTCCACTGATTCTAGTTGCTCTCGGCCCCCGAATTCGTGCAAGGAGCAGTTTTGCAAGGGTAAGAAATCCAAGCAGCCAAAAGTCCCGATGTATTTCCTCACTGACCATGACAAATTTCTACCAGACAATGTGCAATCTAAATACAAGCTAGATTCACATTCTCGCTTTGCATTCAGTGGTTGCCTTGCTTTCTCCTACGACCGGCGACGATTGTGGCGGTATGCAGGTCGCAAGCCACGACCGGCAACGATTGTGGCGCTTACGGCACTTCTGCGCCACGACCGGTGATGGATGTGGCTTGTCCCCCCCATCTGGGTCCATACGAGGAACTGTGCTACCCCAATGCGAAGGCTGGTGGTGTCGAGAGGGGCATTACTCATGAACAACACGTTCTGCCCAGCGAAGTCAACGGCCCAAACGCCTGATGAAATGATTCAGAAAGAGCACATAGGAAGCCCTGCAATGCAATGACTCGATGAGAGACCTCAACGAGAGCGGTCGAGCGAGACGGCGCTGGCAAGCATAAGTATGTGACTCTGGCCTCTGCTCAGGCTCTCGGGAGTCGACACCATCAAAGTCCTGAACCCAAGTTTGCTTCCCTCACCCTCGAGTGTTGACCCCGCTCCAACAAGCCCCTGCGTCTCGGCACATTCCAGCACATTTTCAGACATGACTCAGGTTTCACCGACTGGCAGCACGACCCTCTCGGCTACGGGCAGTGAGAAGTCCGGGTCTACATACCTGTCCGAGCAGTGGCACCTGCATCTCAATATCGTAAGCCCAACCTTCTCCGTTCAGGGATGATTACCAACTGTCCCAGTGTCTCAAGTTCGACGAGGAAGAACGTCAGCACGCACATGGTGCTGCGATTCCTATCGACCGATTTATCGCCGCAGGCCCTGAGTCTGGATCCACAGCCTGGGAACGTCTCATGGTCACTGACCTGTACGCATTTGAAGCGCTACCTGCGCTCACAGCCCCCTCCCCCTTTATTCACCGTGATAAGACTGATGTTTGATGCTGTGAAGTTCCTCGCCGAGCTCATCTACCTCTGCCTAACGTATTAATGAAGGATGAAAAAAAAAAAAAGGTGATTGTTGGATGAGTGCGTTGGGCTGCGATTAAACGGTTTATTTCTATGTGGGCTGCTGTCGTCTCATAGCCGGGCTACTTTGAACTTCCTCATGGTGTTTTGTGTTAGTAGCTTAGTTTTGAATAAGATTCTCGTTTTAATATACGTTCATCCAGCCGACGGAAAATTGGGGCAAACCGACGTTGTGTAACCCCTATCTATTGCCCCGTCTGACAGGAAGAAATACTGGGCCATGGTCTGTGACTGAAATTAGCCCGCACCGCCTCAATTCCCTTTCCCGGGTGCAAAAGGTTCTCGAACACCAAATTTTCCACACCCACAACCCCACACTCCGAGGCTGCAAGAGCATCGCAATGGCATCCCCAAAGCCCACCAGCCGCCAAGACATCCCACTTTTCACCCTCCGCCCCGCCCGCGTCGCCGACGCCCCCGCCATGGCCGAGATCCACATCTCGGCCCGCGACTCCGCACCCGGCATGCCCCCCTCCATCCATTCCCCTGCCGACATCCACGCCTGGATGGCACGGGCTCTCGCATCCGGCGACGCCGCCCTCGTCGCGGAGCGCAACGGCACTGTGGTCGGCTACGCGCATTACCCTGGGAGCAATGAGTTGGCCGACCTGTATGTGCTTCCGTCGAACCAAGGCCGGGGAGTGGGCGCGGCGCTGTTGGAGGCGGTGAAAGAGGCGAGGCCTGGAGGGTTTGAGCTGTGGGTTTTCGAGGCGAATGTGGAGGCTAGGAGGTTCTATGAGAAGCGTGGATTGGTCGAGGTGGAGCGGACGGATGGGAGGGGGAATGAGGAGGGGGTGCCGGATGTGAAGATGAGGTGGGAGGGTGAGAAGTGGCTTTAGGTATTATTCTAGGAGTTCAACTTTGAAGTTGCCTTGATTTTCTCTCAGTTTCTCGGTGCAGACCCTGAAAATCGAAAGACTTGATCGTTGAGGTCGGAAGGTGCAGTGTGGTCGAGAGTGGAACTATTTCCAAAGGAAGGCGCAAGTGCTCTAGCCTCTGAATCACCTGACATTGCTGTAAGCTCTCCAAATCTCCAAATCTCAACCAATCGCAAAGTCGCTGTTGGCATTCGGAGGCCTTCGGGCGGGGGGATTTTCAGCTGAACCTCTGGCTTTTTCTGAGCTTGGCATGAACCTCCGCGATCATGGCTGACCCACTGAGCATTGCGGCGTCCATCGCCGGGCTGCTCTCGGCGGCAGCGTCGATCAGCAAAGTTCTCGGGCCGTACATCGGAGCTGCACGCGACACGCCACAGATTGCGCACCATGTCAACGCCGAGGTGCAGGCGGCCTCCATTATCCTGTCGGCCCTGAGGACCCTTGCGCAGAACATGGCGTCCGTCTCCGCCCAACGCGCCGCCCTGGTTCAGCTCGACCAGGTTGTTGTGGTACTCACCGACGGCGTTTTTGTCTTCTCGGATCTCGAAGCCTCGGTCGGCTCACTGCCGCTGCCCGACGCGTCCTCGGTCACTCGTCTTGCGTTGAGATCGCGCTTCCAGTGGGCGAGAAAGGAGACCGAATTCACCACTCTTCTCAGCCGCCTGCAGAGCTTCAAGTCTTCGATATCTCTGATACTGGGCATCCTTCAAAGCGACACATCCATGCGGGCCGAACAGAGCCAAGCCGAGCTCGCGAACAACGTCACCCAACTTTTAGAAACCAACCAGGATCTCTCCCGCCGGCTGATGAACCTGGAAGACACCTTCGACGCACAAACTATCGCAACTAGAAGGCGAAGCATGGCAGGTTCCCTAGCCACCTCGTCTGGTGGATCCTCATCACCACAGGCACAGCAAACTCAATTCCCCTCAGGCTTTGAGTTCGAGGATGACCTGAAAACCTCTGGGCCTTACCGTCGCGTCCAGCGGGACACTATGGATTTCTCCTTTCGAAGTTCCGTCGCGCGCTCGCACGCCTGGTCAGTGTTCTCGGGCCTGAGTTTAGGTGACGTGTCGGTCATGTCGGTCATTGCACTGCCGATATACGCCAATGAAATCACCAATTCTCGCCATTACGAGTTTGGCGGGCGGCAGCTTGACTTGGCAGCTATTCCCGAAGTGCCGGAACAAAGCCCCAGCACCGAGTTGCTGTTGCGCCGATGTCTCAAACTCCAGCTTCAACTCTCTCAATTACCCGACTTCGCATCCTTATTCGTCCCTCAATATCACCTACCTGAACTTACAAAACACCCTTTCACATGCATCCAACATGTTTTCAGTCAGGCCATACCTCTTTGTCAGCTATACGACCTCTCCTCCGATCAATTTCACCTCGAGGATCGCCAGTACACACGCAACGGTCACCCTTACACCAACGACACAATGGAAAATAGGAAGCACTTTGCGTATCAAGTACTTACAGAGATATCCGCTTCTCCCTTCTTCGAGCCTGATGACGTTCCTACAATCGGTCAACTGATGGGAGACGAGATCACCGGCTTTTTCAAAGTGCGTCTCTCTTGGTCCTCTCGTGAAACACTATCTGCCCATCCCTCGTGTCAGGAAAACACCTAAGTTGACACTAAACAGGTCATAAATATCATCGAGAAGATACTTCCTATCGAACCCGGCTTAATCCAGGCGGTAGATGTGAACACTTTGAATGCGGCAATCGAGAAGAAAAGTGGCGAGAACCAGGAATCCCTGCATTTCTTGCTCACGGAAGACTTTGCAAAGCAGGAATGGATGCTCATCCGGCAACTAGATGAGGGCCTTAAGGTGGAACACTCAATTACGGATCTTGGCCTTCTCAAGCCCGCCGAATCGCAAGCAATATTCATCCCTCTACGTAAAGTCCTAGAGATAGAGCTGCGTTTCTTGCTGGCGATCGAAACAAACATTCTCAGGCCATCCCAGCACCGACAATGGGCCGCCCCGTTTCACTTGTGGTCAGAAGACACGCAGCCCTATGGTACCGCGATTGGAACCCAGCCACGGAACAGCAACCTACTCAGGTCCCGGCTCCAAACACTGACCCAAAGTCTCTCCCAAGACACCGACGAGGCAGATGGCGCGTATGTGTCTTGCAACGATGCCGTTGCGAAAACCTTGAATCTCATGTCGCTCCCCTCGCGTCTGGTTGAGGCCAAGTCGGAGTTTCTGTCGGTATGGGAGGCTATCCCCTTGCTTGGTTGGAAAACTAGGTGCTTAGTACAAGCTAACACCCACTTAGACGTGCAGGGCTCTCTATCAACAAATTGACATGCATAGTAGCCTCCATTCCGAACTCACTCCGACTGAAAGAATCTTCCGACGGTGTCAGGACGCTATCTTGCGGTGGGTGAAGCTGGAAGACCTTGAAGATGCGTTTGCAGATCTTGCGGCCCGTGTGGGAAACCGGGAGGACCACATGCTTGACACTCGCATATACGGGAAACTGCTGCGTTATGACCCAGAGGTCATGGTTATCGTTCCCCAACCTTACAAGCGAGTGAGATGCCAGCGCCCCGGCAGTGAAAGAGCAAATTGGCTAATTTCAATGTAACCAGCCCCCGAGGTACCGACTTTACCTCTTCGAGGCCGTGTTTATCGTCTTTGAAGAGGTCCCGCAAAAGCTATCAAGAATCCAGCTACTACAAAGGACTAGAGCTGAGCTGACAAACCTCGGGATGAGGTTAGAGCTAGCAGGTAGGGTACCGATGCGGAAAATTCAGGGTATCTACCCCAGCCGCGATCCATGTGAGTCCCCACGCCCTATCCTACCCCTAAGAATACGGATTTTACTAACAGTCCATGAAGCCTCTACATATTGTAGAGTACTCTACGTAGATGGAGTCCGAAGGGCCGGGACGTCGGTTGTTGAACTGGGATTTGGAACAAGCTCCCAGATGCAACAGTGGAGCACAGCACTGAAGAATGCAGCGAATCTTTATCGAGAGAGCGCTCTCGGCCAGGAACGTGATGCAGCTGTTAAATCCGATGATATATCCGAGTCCTTGCTAGAAACTATAGGGTTTAAGGAATCCTAAACTCTTCCCTCGGTTAGCTTTTTCTTGGAAATCTTGCACTCATAGGTAGGTAGAAACTACCCAATGGAGCCGATTTTGGAGCACTATTAGTCGCAAGGGGAGACGATCCGGCAGAAGACCGCAAAGCTCCAGTCACTTTGATTACTCCGCAACCTAACTTTTCAGTGTAGTGCTGCGGCCTAGCCCAATTAGTCACAACTTGGAAGCATGCGAGAGCAGAAGGAATAGACGTGGGGGCAACCGCCGACTCATATTGCCCATCCAGATTCACAAAACATGAATGTATTCTGCGACATGAAATCTCGATCAAACTGCAGCTAACCGCCTTGTCTACAAGCGCGCGTCTGCGCCTAGCAAAACGGCGACACCTGGCCCACGACCCGGAGGCCTGCCAACGGCGGCCAAGGCCGGCATTGCTGTGGCGGTGGGGGCCATCTGATCGCTTGAAAGATCTACCCGCAAACAAGGGTCACATTACGAGCCGCAGTCGAAATGCGAGCCGCGAAAGGAATCCATTTCAAGGTAATTATGAGACTTCATCGCAAAAGCATGGCAACAACGCTTATGAGACGGGTATAATTCCAAGGAAACTGAAAATGTTGGGTATTCTACGCACGCTGAGTAATTTCAAGATATACTAAAAAGGAAATAATACCATGTCCGTCTACAAAGCCATAAAATCACACCCCGAGGAACACTACATGATCAGGTCTCGCTTCTTTCTCTCCCCGGTTATCCAAACCTCGGAGTCCATCTCATTTATTATAAACATGCGGCTGCTGTTGCACAGTCGCATCCGAGTAGTACGGCGCCGCCTGCGGCTGAGGATATCCATACTGTGGAGGTTGCTGGTACCCTGCAGTCTGTTGTGGGTATTGGGAAGAGTGTTGCTCATACCCTGCAGGTGGCTGTGGATATTGCGAGGGCTGCTGCTGATAGTGCCCCATCATAACAGGAGCCGGATGGGTAGTGGTGGGATGGAGAGACGCATCGGCCCACACGGCCTTGCGAAGCACAATGGTGAGCAGCGCTAACACTGCAGCGCCGAGGAACACCTCAAATATTGGGATGAGAATCAACTGCGCGTTGAGTTCATCCTCAGTCCAGCTGGGGAGCATGGCCTTGACGGTGACGGCGGTGTTGTAGCAGCAGCGAACAACCCAGATGCTCGTGGCGGCCAGGAGTAGGGTGGGAATCTTGCCCATCGCCACCACGTGCGTCTCTCCCCTCTTCTTCAGCTTCGACATGGTGTAGAGGACGGCGCAGAAGGCGCCAAGCGTGATAATCAGCAGCGTGAGCTCGATGATGACGGGCAGCCAGAGAATACCGCGGCGGTCGATCCGCGTCGAGGTGGCGCCCGCAGCTAAAGCAACCATTCTTCCAAAGAAAGCAATGTCGAGGATCAGCAGCAGGGCGCCGCCTACGGGCGCATCCAGCCGAAGCAGCTTCCACCATGTTGTCCGGCCGAGGCCGACGTACAGACTGGCGATGGTGCTGAGATATAGCGCGAGGGTAATGCCGATGTCGCCGGCCGTTACGAGGAAGCTGGAGGTGAGGGCGAGGTAGGTCAGGGCAGGCGTGCTTTGGAGCTCGTCGTCGGCGATCATCGCGGCAGTGTATGCGCCGAGGACGCCGCTGATGAGGACACCCCTGTACAAAGCGGCTCTGATCAGTTCACTGGGAGATGTGCAGAGGATTGAGGATTGAATGGTTAGACGTACAGGCCGAAAATTGGCGGCGTGATGCGGAGAAAGATGCGGGCGAGTCGCATCGGCGGCGATTGGATCGGCGCGGCGCGCTTCAGGCTGCGGATCCAGAAGGTGAGGATGGAGAGCAGAGCGATGAAGTTGAGGGCCGCAAACACGGCGTTGCCGGCGAGCAGATTGAACTTCGCCATGTTGGGCAGTGAGCAGGTGTGTGAAGTTGTCGGGCACAAAGGTCCGCGAGTGGTCTGCAAAAAGACCAGATGCAGTTGCAAACGGACTGTCGGTGGCGGGGGAGGTCCGAGTTTTATCACGTCTCAGGTCGCTCTTGCCCTGCAGGATCCACGGATGCAGTCTGCAGGATGAGGTGGCACAGCTCTTGGCGCCCGTCAGGCCGCCTGGGCAAAATGGCTTAGGCGCCCATGGATGGCCGCGATGAGAGGCTGGGGCCAGGCTTTTGCGCCTGCCAAGAGATTCAGCCATGGTCGCCCCTGATTCGGCAACCGGATGACGCCGCCCAGTGGAACTGCAGCCAATGAATTGGAGTCCCACGACAGACGATGGGACCACACTCGGCTTCGAGTGCCCGAGCAGTAAGATACCTCGAGGATACCTAGATTGCTTTGGAGATCCGAACCGTGCGTGCAGACCCTTCGACTCTGGTTCTTTTTTTACTTTTTCTTTTCTTCTTTTTTTTGGAAGAGAAGCGACTCGATGCATTTGCACCGTCTACGTACCTGGCCAACAGGTAGATGTCTATGGAGAGACTTGAAGGCAGTAACACAAGTGTAAAACTTCAACTTATAGTATGTACCTGTGATCAAAGTTTCTCGTTCTTATTACCTGAGTCTGACATTTCATTGCAGAGCCCCAAATAATCATATTAACCAACAGCTGCCAGGCCCATAAGGCAGCACTTGCCGCAGCAATAGCCTACCTCTCAACACGCCACAGGAATAGGTAAGGAAGCGCCTCTATCAAGCAGGAGTTTCAAAACGGGCATGTCCTCGTAGGTCCTGCAGGCGATAGCAGCGATATGCGGCCATCTTCGCGTTTCACTCCCTGGGGTTATTCATTTGTGTGTTGGCCCATAAATCTCGACAGATTTTTAAAAAATCTTTCGGCGTCTTTGTATCTGCCCTTGGAGTCCAATGGCCAGCACCTCGAAGTTCAATACACTAGCAGCTCTTCCAACACGATGCTAACACTCTGTCCATGGCCGCTCAGGCCCGCCGTAACTAGCTCATTGAACGACTTTTCCAAGGACTTCCCCCACGAAGCTATAGTCCGTCGACAGGAGCGCCGGGTTATCGAAGCTCGCACCAAGCAAAGCGTAAAATGAACTCGGACAGAAAATACATTACTCGCCCTAACCTTACCTACTGCCTTACTAGATACTATGAACCTTAAATTTCTTTTTCTCGCCCTCGCTTTGTCTGTACCTAGGTAGCTTCTTATGGCCTTCCTCGGATTATCTGTGGTTACCGTGCTTGTATCCTGCAAAATGGAGCACCGACCTGTGCTTCTTAATCTTGGGCTTGGACGAGGCAGCCGTTGTTGTTTTGTAAATCCATAAAAACTCTTCAACCTCATTGCAATACTTATATATATGTTACGCCATAGAGTAAAACAGATGTGCCCGGTACTCTGGGTTATACCAACACCATGCTGCAAGTCCGTACCATTTGATTCACCTAACTAATCGGGCCCAGGTAATCAATCCCCGAGTTTTCCACCACCAGCAACGGCCGCGGTGGAACCAAGGCTGCCAGCATGTGGTGATCGAACGGCAGCTTGTCCAGCGCATTAACGTATTTTAAGAACTCGGTCACAAACCACTGGTCAGTTGCCGCGATCTCTAAGACTGGCTGGCAGCAAGCCCAGCGAGGAAGGCCGAGACGATTGTGAGGGGCAAGGCCGGATTGAAAGTGGTTGGGCTGGGCCGACTCTGGAATCGCTGCTTGTGGGGCTGCAAGTGACCATTCCGAACAGGCGCCCTCGGCCAGGGATCTGCGCTCTGCCTTCTTTTTATCCTTCTCAGCCGGCCTGAGTTTCGGCAACCTGAACCTTCTTTTCACCGGCGTGAGGGTATGACTCTGAACGGCGTGTCTGCATGGCTATCAAAGCCCTCGAAGAAAGTTCTCCAACGTCAAGTGTGGTGTTGAGAAACAAAGTTTTTCTTAACTGAACAGTCACATGTTAGCCCCAGGAAGATGGAAAGGTACAGAGTATGCACTACCGTGTGAAAGACGTCAAGAATTCGAGTACAGGGTAGCTAACGCATGAAGTTATGCAGCTGATCCCTACATTTCTAGAGCGGATATTGACCGAGATTTTATACCCCCAAACTCCCGAGTAACTCGAGTTCAAAGGTTTGCCGAGGTTTCTCAGCCCCAAGGGCTTACCAGGGTTTATTCATAAGACTTCTATCGTACAAACCAAGGCAATTCCATTCTGGGAAAGAGAGTTTGTGTAGAAAGTCAATGCTAAAATACCAACAGACTAAACGCCTGGGGCCAGCCCAGAACCATCGCGCGGACCAGTGTCCCCACAGGTGTAGAAGTCCAGCTTCCCCCGCACCCAACCCCTCCTTCAATGAGATGTCATCCCTGAACGGCAGAGTAGGTATCGCGCTGATACTATGTAAAGTCTAGTCTTCCAGACTATGGACTTGACATTTACTAGAAGTCCAAATGAGCTAGGTACGTGTTCAATAGTCGGACAGATTTGAAAGGAAAACCCACCGGCAGAAAGTATGGCCACACTCGCTGTTTTCACACGTCGTGCTCGAACGTGAGTTCGTGCCCCGTTCGCATTTGCAGCACATCCAGTCCCCGGCAGCGTGGTTGACAGGACGCCGGACGCCGCCGATGGCGTGGTTGTAGAGATGGCCGATCGCATGCATGATAGACATCTTGGTGATGTTGGTAAATCAAGAGGTTTCTGGAGTTGGAAGTCTTTTTGGTGGATGAAGGGCGAAACTGAAGTAAATGCTTGAGATCTTGGTGTTTGTTTCGCGAAAGTCGGTTGGTGGCAGATGCTAATGGCTGAATGAGGGAGGAGGTAGAAGAGGAGGATCTATCTACCTTTATATATTCTCCTGAAAAGGTAGCCTCCATGTCTGTGGCTACAGTGATTCACGTACTCATCCAAAACTCTATTCACAAAGCTGACTTTTTCCAGAATCTCCACAGGAATGCCCTTCAATGGTGTACATGGCATGAAAATTCCGGATTCACCTTTACCGATGAGTTTCCGACTGCTAGTAGTTTTGCCCGATTCGCAGAAACCCTGCAGTTTGTTCGAGTGATTCCCTTGCCGCTATCACTTTCTGTGTTGTCCTTTTGAAACATGTCACCTGCGAGCTCAAATGCATTTACCTCATGTTTCAGTCGAATTCGCCCCTTCTTCACAGCATGTGTTTTGATAGTCATTTTTGAAAGCAGCGCTTTGCTTCATGAATCACACATCACCGACAGTATCGAGGTCAGATCGAGGTCTACCACTAGCGCATGACACAGCGTGGCTAGAGCCACCTCAAACGCCGTCACTCGGGTTCCTAGTCTGCAGTTCACCTCTGAATACAGCCAGAAAGGATGCTGACGGGGATTGGCGCAGTCAATTTCATCTGAGGAAATGGCTCGCGGCTGGTGATTCACTGTACAAGTTACCCGGATAGTAAGTCACGTCACTCTATGAACTTCTTGGGCTGCTATTGTCACCTGGCCCTCCTTTCTGTCAGAGATAGCACCGCCTCTCTGGCACTGTTTCCAGCCTGCCCTCTGGCCAAGACGACACTCCCCTTCCTTCCACACACACCCGCAGACAGAATACACCCCATTGCGGGCCACACAACTCCACATCTCCGAAAGCAGAGCCGACCTGTACTTTGCAGCCATTCATCACTGCGCACAAGAGGGCAATATTCCAAAGCCAAACCAACCCCACCGGCGGGCAGCAAACCCAGTGAACATAGGCCGTCTGACTCGGACATGACCGTTCTGGTCTGTTTTCGGCCACCTCTCCTTGCCCACATTATTCCTGATCACGAGGAGCCTCTTCCTACGTCCCACCATCGGCCCCCAGAACGTCTTCTCGTCCTCCACCACGCCATCACCCACATTCTTCACCTCTCGGGTACCCTCTACTATATGATAGACAAGATTCGCCAAATACGAGGATAGAAGATGTGTGAGGATGGGTCTACGGTGCTAGGGGGAGGGTCTTGGCGGGGCTTGGCAGAGACCTTGTACTGGTACCTTTCCTCAGGAAGTTGGAGACGTTCAAAGTAAGCACTAATGCCGTAACCCGTGAGAAGTAAGCGAAGGATTTTCAATGCAGCCAACAACATAAAGCTACCTTATGCAGCTGGTCCTCACTAATAAAGCAGGTATAAGCAAAGGGTCCTGCCGTCCAACCGCCCCGGCAAACTTAAGTTCTGCACCCATCTTTGATTAGCACCATTCCGAACATGGCTACCAACGACCAACTCGAGCTCCGTCAGACCATGGAGCACACATTAAGCAAGTTTCTTAACAGCTCCATCGAAGTCTCGGCGGCTCAGGACGCTAGACTCATCTCATCGACGCTCGACCCCAGCTGCCTCCGCTACATTCGCCCAATTTCCCTCCTCAGGAAACTCGGCGCACCAGTCGATTTCGGGTTTGATGTCGCTACATTTGAGAAGGCCATGGAGGGCGAGATGCCCGTCTTCAGGACCAAGAGCGTTGCGATCTCGGACGTCAGCATCGACACAATGGCAAAGACCGCCGCTGCCACGACCGTCTATGCCAATCGGCTGATTGATGGACAGGAGTTTGACCTGCAGTTCTCTTGGCATGTGTCGTTCACCGAGGATGGGGCCAAGGTGGCCAAGATTGTCCAGTGGTGTGATGCCATCGAGTTTCCCATCTATCAGACCGCCCAGAATGTATTGTTGGAGAAACTAAAGTCTGGCAAGACAGTCGATGGGATTGAGAAGTTGAATGGCGCCGAGACGGACGAAAAATTAGATAGTTCGGGGATACGTTGTTCACGTTGCAGTAGAGGATGAGGTTTGCGTCGGGCCATTGGGGCCAGTTCAATATGCTGCTTTCTCACATCTTCGTGATGACAAATTTTGATCTCGTCTTCAACCTTACCCTCCTAGTGCTTCGAATCCACTCTCTATATATAGCTCATCGTGGGCTTTTCGATCTTCGGATGCAGCGGTACCTGTCGCCTTGACAAATGTTTCCCCTTCCGGCAGATCAGGCTCGTGCTCCCATCGAAGGGTAGTGATATTCCCATGTCCATCATCCCCAAGTAAAACACGGAAGTCGGGACGTCAAGATCCGGCCAGCGGCCCCGTGCACGTGACTCTGCCTCTGCCAAGGACCAGGAGAAAACATTGGTCCCAAACAGCTCGAGTCGATTTGTCTGTGTTGCCCTGCCTTGGAATGAAAATTCCAACCCATAACTGTCATGTACAACCTCAATGAACCAGTTGCCGATCTTGTTGTAATATCGACCAACATATACCGAGAGGGGCTGTGTGTGCTCTCCGGGGGATCTTGCCTTGGCGATATCGAGCGGAAGCCGTACCCACATGTCGCCATAAGCCTCAGCACTGGTCTTGGCAAGGGCGAGAAAGTCGTTCTTCTTGGACCAACGAATCATCTCTTCTACAAGCAATTGCCTGATCCAATCGGCGGCGTCACTTTTCGGTGACGAGTTAACTAGGACGACGATGATGGTGCCGGTTTCGGGGAGAATATGGACCGAGCCGAAAAAACCGACTAGGCTACCATTGTGGTACCAGACTGTTGGCCCCTTTTGTTGTCCCTCAACCTCCGCCTCAGCTTCCACTTCCTTCGTCTTGGAGCTTTGACCAACCAAAGGCATCGTCGGGACAAACATGCCGTTTGTCCCAATGCTTCCGAGAGGTGCTGGACGCTCTGCTATGGCCCAGCCCGCGCCATACCACTGGTTTGTGGCGTCTGGGTCAATGGGAATGTGGTGGGTGAGTAGCTCCTGGATGTTCTTGAGGGGTGAGGGCGTTGCTTTCGCATCAGCATCGAATCCGGTCTCAGAGTGCCACGCATCCAGGACGACCTTGTAGTAAATGAGAAGATCGCTACGGTAATCTTGATCCCATTGGTCCCTTGTTGAACAGATCCCGCGCAAATTACGGGTCGCCCTACATCCGTCAAGGTCCCATCAGGGGCTGGCATATAGCCGTGGGCCCAATTGTCTCCTCGGGGTTGAAGAGCTGTGGTTGTTTCTCGCATCCCTAGGGGCTCAAAGATTCGCGTGGTGACGAAGTCCCCCCAAGACGAGCTGAATGCATGAAAAATGTTATAAATAAATAAAAAACGTAGCTTCTTTCCTCACGTAAGGCTTAAACTCACTCCCTCTTACTAAAGCACCTAGCTAAAAAGCCTTAGGTGCATGCCTTCTTTGATGATGACGTATTGTGTATTCTGTTCAGTGAGAATGGCGATGGGTTAGCCCATAGATAAAAGAAGCATTCCGCTACGGATTATTAAGTACTTGGGAGAGGCACCGACAGCGGAGAAGAAGGAGGCAAAACCTGTCCATGAATTATATAGTGGATAGGTAAAAGTACGTGTTCAGCCTCTACGAACCGTGGACTTACGATTGGATGTAGGTTAGTTAAAGTGAGAAATGGGATGGGATGAGCCAATTTTGTAGGCCGGTTGGCCGGCTGGTGCCGCTTGATCCCGATCCAGTGTCGTCGCCATAAGAATGTAATCGTGTGATAATACTGGCTGTCGCCTCATCCGGGCGGGAAATGCGGCGACCTTGGGAGATGTTAGGGCGCTGTTTATAAGAGAACTGTAGGGGCGGACGCGTCAGTGTCGCCTGTCTTGACAGATTTGGTCGGGGACGACTTTTTATAACGTTTAGCCACACAGGTGACCGGCTGATATGGATGCTTGCCACCTCGACCAAAGTGAAAATGAAATGAGTTGAGCAACTCAGAAGATAGACCGCTATCTTCAGCAACAGCAGACACAGCCGCACCGCCCAGACCACACCCCGCGGCGGCTGCTGGGCGCACCTTCACCGCCCTGCCGACGACACCTCGGCCAACTGGCAACGCGGGGGTCCCGGACGACTGGGCCCTCTGCCTGGCCGTCCTCGACCTCGTGCGTAAGTGGACGTCAGCCGACGAGTCCCTCTGCTCTTCCGAGACGGTATTTTCTTTTCTAAGAGCCCTCCGCAACACCTGCGGTCTCTTCCCGGACTGAGCATTCGCGCAGCTGCTCACGACTGTCTCCGGCACCACCAACGGGTTCGAATCGCAGGTCCCCGTACTTGTCCCTCTTGCCACTGCGCAGAGGCTGCTTACGGGGGTACATGCCGCCCGAGGGATACTAAGGGGAGGACGCCATCCCGATCCTGCTGCCGCTCGCCGCAGTCCCGTGCTCCAATCCGGACAGGCTGGAGGTGATGCGTCTGGCCATATCCGCCGGATGCAGAGTCAACCCCCGCATGGTCGAATCGCAGCTCTACGGCTACAGCGACCTCCTGCAGCTGTCGCCATGGCAGAACGGCACAGCGCTCCACGTCGCAGCCGAGAGGGGAGACATGGAGATGGGGGAGTTGCTGCTGGGGTGCGGTGCGAGGGCGGACGTGTGGTGGCATGCGGGGGTTTCGGCTGCCGAGATGACGAGGCAGAACGGGCATGAGGAGGTCGCCGAGAGTATTAAACGGGAGAGGGCCGTGCAAGGACGGGGGGCCACGGCTGTGTGATTGGAGATGGGGGAAAGAAGAGGAAAGAGGACAATCAAGCAGTTGCAACCCCCTTCAAATCCACTGAATCGGGTGTGCAGCGCTTCTAACATGACCCCCAACTCTGCCAGGACTTTCTCAAATTTACTGTGCAGGGTCAAATCGATTCGCATTTCCACCAGCTGGCAGGCACGAACTCCGAAGTTCTGGATCTCAGCCTCAGGCACTCCTCTTAGCCCCGGCCATCGGGGGGGCCATCGGCAATGTTGGCCCATCGCTGAAATCAGCTGCAGAAGTTCGCAGCGTATCTCGGCCAGCAATTCCCAGCGGTGAACGGCACGTGCAAACATCGATGTCACCCATCAGCCGATTTTTGTTTCCCGGAAATCCTTAAAGCTGCAGGTGCAGGCGCCACCACCGACGCCACCCCCACCCAGCAGGGGCTCCGCTGGGACATGCGCTGATCTTTCGGTCCTGTCCAGCGCGATTCCACACTGCCTTCAGAACCAGGACAGCCTTCCGCGGGCCTGAACCACTCCGCCGGGGAACACCCCCTGCAGCGCGAACCCCATTTGGAATGGCCTCCCTCATAAACAGGGCCTTATGTCCGTTGACTTGCAGCTGGCGCAAATTGGTGCGGACGCCACGTTAATCTCGTTGCATGGCCAGACTTCAAATGCGCGGAGTTTTGTGCCATGATTGGATGAGGCGACTCATTCTTTTTTCTACCCCACCGATTCAGGTCTCGGGATGCCGAATCGGGTCACAACGCTTTCCCTGGGTTTCTGTCGTTTGGGTGTGATAAAACTATTGTGATCTGCCCCTTGGCCTGATGCATCACTCTTCACCTTATTGATCCTTTCCCGCCGGGCTCAACTCGACTGCCGATTCTATTGTGATCATCCTCTGGCCGATGGAGACGTTTGCTTGGGATTGGCAGGGAGTTGCGAGACTCGCTTGAGACAGATGCTAGAGAACCGTTATAAGCGGCTGCGACACCATGGCCTCAAACTCGACACAGAGCTCGACGCAGGGATCAGCGGACCATAATGTCTTTTTCGGCCAGCCCATCATCGGCGTCGCCATCCTGGCCATCGTATTGACGACTTTCTTTACCGGTCTGCGAGTCTGGTCAAGGGCGGTGATTCTTCGCATTTTTGCCCTGGAGGATTGGCTTCTCTTGCTTGGCTGGGTGGGCGGGCCAGTGCGTAAAACTTTGGTGCTGATGCTGACGTCCTGCCATAGCTTTGTGCGACCACTTTCTCGGCGGGTAACCTCGTGCGTAAGTTGAACCGGAACTCCAACAATGCAATCCTTTTCTAACATTGCAAAAGAATTGCAAACCGGTCTAGGTCGAATGTTCGCCTCGCTTTCGCCAACTGAAGTTGTCACCTATCTGAAAGTATGGTGTTTCAACCTAGTTCAACACCTATTACCCTTTCCTAAACTGACGGCCTCTTACAGATAGCATGGAGCCTCAACATCTGCTACGCCGTCGCTCTCACCTCGGTCAAGATCTCGATCCTATGTCTCTATCTCCGCGCTCTCCGCTACGACTACGTCCACCTCGCCACCAGAATCATCCTCACCATCGTCGTCATCACCCACATCTGGATCATTGTCTCCATCTTCACCGTCTGCATCCCCCTCAACGCCTTCTGGGACATCTCAAAACGCGGAAGCGCGTATTGTCACAAGTTCGATGTGTTTTGGAGTCACGCTGGGATCAACATCATCACTGATTTCCTCATATTTGCCTTGCCGCTGACGGTGCTGCGCAAACTGCGTATTCCTCGGAGGCAGAAGTATGCGTTGGCGGTTGTGTTTGTGCTTGCGTTTCTGTGCGTCACTTCTCCGCCTCACTTCGTCTGCACCTCGGGCCCATAGCTGACATGATCGTTTTGCATACCTAGCGTCTGCATCATCTCCCTCGTCCGAACCCTGCAGTTCATCCGCGGCATGGCCCTCGCTGACCGCGTCACCGTCGTCATGGCGTCTTGGACCGTTGCCGAGGTCAACTTTGCCGTCATTTGCGCCTGTCTTATCACCATCAATCCTGCCCTGTCGCGTATGTTCCCGAGGATGTGGACTGAGACATCGGATACAGAGTTTAGCGATGTGCAACCCGTTGATACAATTGGGCATGCGCAGCAGAATAGACGCAGTGCACATGATAGCTTGGGTGAGGGGTTGGATAGGAATACTTCCTTGGAGTTGGGGTTGGGAAATGGGAGTACGACTCTGGGTAGCTTGGAGGGAAAGGATCTCGAGGAGAAAGGGCATGGAGTTGAAGTTGAGGTGGTGTCTAAGCAAGTTTGAGCTTCGTCGGATGTGTGGTGCCAGGGAAGCATCGCGTCTGGGTGACTTGGTTCATACCTAGGAAAATGTTACATCTGTAAGGTAGTCGTACGTCTGTTGTGCCTCACGCGAGAAGAACGGGTGAACACGGGGAGTTTGGATGGTCTGGGCCACACCGTAGAGGTTCCCTCTCCATGCTTGCTCAGGGGTGAGATAATCAAGCCCCCGAGTAAAATGTTTTGCGGGACGAATCTGGGCTTACAAAATTTCCACTTTCGTACCTCAGTTATATGACAACGCTTACCCCAGCTCAGGATTTGCTCAGGATTTGTTTAGACATGCTCTATGACGTGGGGCAATAATCACTGCGCAGAGGCATGGCTTCTGGAATTGGGTTGACTGTATTGTCGAAAATAAAGGCTCCCAGACATCGCGGCCTAGGGACGATAGTGGAAGCATGAAGTTATGAACAACTGAATATTACCTAGCTAAAATCACGATTTTGATCTACACAACCCTCACCTGTTTAAACTCCTGCGTCCCGAAATTTGCACTCACATCTTTAGCGCTATACAAATCATTCAAGGGTGCCTCGAGATGTCAGAAGCACTGCACTCTGGATTCTGTGGAATAGAATGGGTTGCAACTGCGTGATTGTATTGCTTGTTCTTCGCTCTCTGGCCCTGCTAGAGAGCTTTCTTTATAGTTGTGAATGGTGGCAAGCTGCGTGGCAAAGCCACGCGGCTGTCTGTGGCAATGGTTACAAATCTATGGTTATGTTGGTTTCTAGGCTCTTCTGACAGTTATGGCCTCTGGCCAGAACCCCCTTCTTTCTGACACGAGAATTCTTAAGCGCTGGAATTCCTTTCCCCTTCGGATCCAACCAACCCAGAATCATAAAGAGCTCCTTCTCATATTTGAGATCGAACAAGTGAAGGGCCAGTAAGCTCGTGCACCCTAAAGCGAAACACCTCCTGAAGCGGAACAAGCCGGACCAGGGTCCCCAGACCATCTAGCCCAAATAAAAACAGCCACCACTCAATCAATTTCTTTCCAATTCTGTTCCTTCTTTTTACAACTTATTCGTCTTTAAAATAGCTATCTTCTGCACTAAAGAAGACCTCCGTAAAGCCTGCAACGAAGCATAGCGAATCTAAAGACTCCGCTCCGTTGCTTAAAGATAAGCCATCCCCCCAGCTACCCTTTACTACCAGCTTAACGGCGCCCTCCCTCGTTCCGTTACCTATAAAGACCAATAATGGCATTCTAGTACTCAGGAAAGCTATTTAACTAATTAAATATAAATTTAATAAGCCACTAAGTGCCTTCTTATCTACTTACAAATACAGGGTCTGACTAGCTATGTAATTGGCTAATATAGTAACCTTAGGCTACTTATTATCCGATAAATAACCAGGGCTGTGATTTTAGTTCTTAGTATTTAGTATTAGTTTTAGTTTTTTTAGTTAGTTTAGTATTAGTCGCCTAGTTTACTAAACTAAGTTAGATTTAGTATAGACTAAAACTAAACTAATATTAGTTTAGTAATATTAAACTAAACTAAACTAAACTAAAATACTAACAGGGTTAGGATTGGCTGTGTAATAATAGGTCTGCAAATATTACAGCTAGATTATGCATTAATTATAGTTTAAAAAATATTTTAATTACTAAGATATGATATAATATTCCAATAGATTCTATCAGCTTCTACTGGATTCTATGGCTTTCTACAAGCTTCTATATGCTTCTACATTATTCTACTGCTTAATAATATAAAAAGTATATGGATTCACTTATTTAACAAGCTTTATAACTTATTACGTAATATATTAGTAAGTAACTAGTACGTTCTAAGTAGTTCTAGCTGTATTTTACACCAATATAAATATCTTCCCTCTTTTACTTTTCTTTTCTTAAACATTTTTACCTTTATTATTAATTATACAATACTATTAATAAATCGCGAATTAAATTACTTATTATACTACTTATTAAGTTACTTATTTTAAGTCTTACCTATACAATGGCTTCTAACGATTCTGATACTTTGGAAATCTCCCCAGCTAGTCCTATTATAATGGACCTACCTACTGAGCCAGTAACACCAGAGCAAGATAGTCAACAAAATAGCCAGCAAAGCATAAATTTAAAGTTTAATAAGCCTAGCTTTGAATTAAAGGATAACGATATATATATCTTGAAAATGAGCTTATTTACACGTGTTTTACAGCCGATCGATTACGCTAAAGAACGCAAAGCACTAATACAATGTACTACTTGCTCTTATAAAAAAGCAGAAAAAGTAGCCGGCTTTCAATCTTCGAATTACGTTGCGCATTATAAACGAAAACACCCTCATATAGCTTATAATAAAGAATCAGAAAAAACGAAGCTATTAAAACAAAATATACCATCAACTGCTACTTCTACTACTACTACAGACTTCTTTCGAAAGCGGTTACAAACTAATACCATGGTCGAATTTAATGAGGACGAAGCTTATCATAAGATTCCTACTTTTATTATTAAAAACAACTTATCCTTTAATATATTAAACTCGGAATCCTTTAAGGATTTATTAAGCTACTATAACAAGTCTACACCCTACTATAAACTGCTGGAAAATGAAACAAATACTCGATAACACTTTTAAAATAGCTTTAAATCGCTGTATTAATAAGCTAAATAAATATATAAACGAAAACGGCTCTCTCTTAGTTATACTTGACGTTTAGACTTCGAATTAACAAACAGCTTACTTTGGCTTAATTTAGTGTTCATTAACTTAGACTATAAGCCAAACTATAAGTTAATTGGTTTTAATGAGCTTACAGAAAGCCACACAGCCTTATATTTATACGATAAACTTCTCGAATTAATTAAACCTTACAGCTTTAATATAGCTAATATTATAAGCATTACACGCGATAACGCCTTTAACAATAATACCTTTATACAAACTATTTATAATAAAAATCCAACTTTGAAAATATACAATATTCACTATACAGCACATATTATAAACTTAATAGTTAAAGATACTCTTAAAGAATACCTATTAAGATCAGCAGCAGAGGAAGAATTATCCAATTATATAAGCACTCTTACTTTAATAACCAACACTAGTAGCTATACTAAAATTAAAGGCTTAACAAATAAAATACGACGAATTGCTACAATTATTAAATATACATAAGAAGGCCAGCAATTATATAAAGAAGGGCTTGAAAAGTATAAAAAAGCTGGTAAAATACCAGTTAATTGTATTAAAAAAATACCCCTTGATAATACTACAAGATGGAATTCAACTTATTATATAATTAAAGTAACTCTTAAACTTAAAGAAGTAGTTCTTTACATATTAAACTTAGCGACAAATAACAAACTTAAAAAATATACCTTAACAAATACTGACTGGGAGGCTTTATAAGAACTTAACGACATTTTTACAATGTTTGCCAGTTCTATTATTAAATTATAAGGCCAGATTTATACTATAATTAATAAAAGCCTATTATTTATCTATCAAATTTATTCTAAACTTGAAAAACAATTACATATACTCGAAAACAAGCTATAATACAACAATACACTTAACTATATTCCTAATCTTAATAATAGTATAACCAAACGATTAAGAAGCTATAAAACCCCCAAAACCGTTTGGATAACGGATTTGGAATCAGCGACCTAAACTGCCTCGCGTAGTGATGGCGTACCGATCGCGCACCGAAGGCGCAGCTGGCGATAGCGCTGAACCCTCTTTTAAGGGCGAAAACGTCTATCCGAACTAATAAGCAAATTTTCAGCAGAAAAGTGTGTTAAGTGAGCTGCAGCACTTACAGCACACTTAGGGACTAATTGTAAAGGGGAAGTAGAAGAATAATTAGGAGGAAAATCTTTATAAAAACTTCTAAGACGCTGTAATAGGTAGGGAAGCTGATAAACGTACATTTAAAGCAATCCTTAAAGCTATAAAGGCTTACTTTAAAGCCGTCTTTAAGACGGAGCAGATATGTAAACACGTCGCTAACGCCCTAAAGACGCCTGTTAATCTAACCATTAACATTAGCAGCACTACTAATGTAAGTATTTAGAAGATCCTTAAAAAAGTAATGAAAATTAAAGAAGCAGTTAATTAAAAGACCGGACTTAATAAAGCCTGCATTTATATAAGGGTGTTTTAATTAGGAAATATAACTACTTTAACCTTAAGTGTAACCCGCGTACATTACATATTTAAAAAGGCCTTTAAGAAGCTTATAATTATAAATATAATTATTTATTATTTGTCTTACACCGTAGGAGCTGAAAGCTCTGCCCGTGAGGGCAAGCGGTCCCTCTACTGCTAACTATCTACTATTAGGGTGTGGTCGGGGCGTTTCCACCCCGCCCACTCTTCTATTTTATCTTACTGAAATACATATGGTTTAGTCTCGATTACTAAACGTGGTGACAGGTCATAGGGTTAGTGCCTTATGCTAGCGTGTGTTATAAGTGAGATAGGGGCGTAAACGGGTCGTTCTCGGTTTTGTTACGCTTACGCCTTTTAGCTGTGATAGTTTAAAGGTCTTACGTTACCTCCTTTTTCGTCCAGGGTAGAAAGGGAGACCCTTTCGGCCCAGGGTAGCTCTCTGGGGTTCGATTAGGATTAAGGTGCTAACGGCTTAAGGGTAACTCTGTGATGTCTCCCCCTTTTAATCCGGTCTTCTTTACATTACTCTGGCTATTACCAGTTTGTGGTTCTTTATTCGTCATAACTTTCAGTTCTACACTCTGTTAACTCGCTTCCTTTAGGCTGTTATCACTTCGTTCCTTCTATCTAGGGTTACTAGTGTAACTAGCTAACCTCTATGTGCCTCCTTTAGTGGCCTTATGGCTTCTATTTAACCTTTTTATTAAAGTTAACTGGCCTTTACAGTTCTTACAGCTTTACTTTCCAACTTTTATAAATTCTTCCTTCCTCTCTAACTTTCCTTTAAAACTTTTCTTCCTTTAACTACTAACTTCCTCCTCCTAAGCTTTAAACCTTATACGCCCTGTAATTACCTTTTTATACCTTTACTTACTTACTTTTACTATTATTATATCTATCCTAAGCCCTTACAAGTGTAACTCTAACGGCTTTAATTACGACCCTTTTATTACTACTACTTATAACTGCTTTATTAACACCCTATTAATTATCTACGTTATCCCCTTTATTATATCGCTAACATATTATTAATAATAACGTTAATAAGTTACCTTACTTAGCTTATGTTAACTTATTAAATAACTGTATTTATCTAAACTCCCCTTTAAACCATTATAAGTGCTATCCTGTTTAAAGTAAGTGATTACTTTTACTGTTTATAAGGCGTTTATTAACTGATTATAGACTTAACTTATTATTAGAAGTGTAGTAACGGTTATAATGATTATCTTTATATAGTAAGTTTTTATATCGCTTATACTCTGTTTATTATCTATTAAACTGTTTAAGGTCTGGGCTTTACTTACATTTTAAAGTGTTACATTACTGTTATAGTGATCTGTACGTCTTATAAGCTAGCCGCTGCTCTAGTTTACTAAGATGTAAGCAATTTCTTCTATTAAGTCGTATATGGGTTGTTAACAGTGTGATAGTTAATTAATTAGTTTAATATAGTTTAGTAGGTCTGGCTGTCTTTCCACCCCAGTGTTAGGATAGTTAAATAATAGGCTGCTAAGCGTTTAGGCTGTAGTTAAAACGTCCCTCTTACTCCTTCTAGCTTAGGTTTATCCGTTATAATTCGTAGCGGTCTTAGTGGCGATCCTGTGACGCTGGCTTAGGCTGCCTAGGTGCCTCTGCCTGCTACTCCTGCGGGTGGCTTGCAGGTTGATATTACTCCACCTGCTTAGGCCTAGCGTCTTGAGACGCGCTTGGACCTTATCCAGCGTCGTCTAACTATGCTTAGCGGTCTTGCTAGTTTAGAGGGTTAGATTACTTAGCAGTGGGCTAGTTAGGATGTAAGTACACGTTAATTGCGGTCTGTCTGCAGTTCGTTCGCTGCTAATTATAAATATAAACTTAAAGAATAACACTCTTATAGAGATTATATAAAGGGTTAATTAAAATATTAAGAAGAAGAGCGTAATAGTAGTAAAGCCCTTTTAACAGTCTGGTAATGTAATAATTACGTTAAAAGAAGATAAATAAGAATAATATAATAACTTTAATAATAAAGGCTAGGTATATTAAGCTCTGGAAGAGGGAGCGGTTCTTAAGTGATACATTTATGTAATGTTAGTGAAGGGACTGTATATTAAACTTATTAATAGTTATAACTATACAATAGATAAAGGTTAGATAATAAAAGACTTTAACGTTTATAATAACGTGTAAATTAGTAAGATTAATTATAAATAAAGCTGTAAAAAATCTAATAATAAACTAAACTATATTATATAGTTTATTATTAAAGTATATAGCTTGGAAGACGGTATTAATTTAATTAAGAAGGGTATAATTATAAAGTATAAGCACTTCTCCTATAAGCGTTACGAAGGTAAAGTGAAAGTAACTTAATACTTTAACTATAGTAAATAGAGATATAAAGCGAAGTTTTATGAGGAGATATTACGTTACTTACTATATATAGAAGTATTATATACGGATAGTATAAAGATTAGTAAATAAGAAGTAACTTAGTTAATAAAACTAAAGTTAGGATAATATAAGTTAAAATATATTAACTGTAATGGAAACTACTTAGCTTTCCATAAGAACTACCACGTGGCGAAGGAGTACTGTAAGCACATTAGAGTGATCTTCCTTAATAGAGTTATAACGTATAAAAAACCATATAGGGAAAGGAATAAGCAGAACTTAAACCTCACCCCTATTACTAAGTGTAAGTGCACTGTAGCCGACCAGTTTACAGTACCACAGGGATATAGAAACTAGGTGGTTAATAAGAGAAGATAAATTTTATAGGTTAAGGCAGGGAGACCTAGTCTCTTAAAGAAAGTAGGAATACTTAATAGTAACAGCATTACGTAATATATAAAGTTATTAAGCCTTAGTAGCGCTTTAGAGATTACATTAACCCCACTTAGATAGCAGCCTGTAAGAGCCTTAGTAAGACTAATAGTAATTATTAATAAAGTCTAATAACCCTTATAACTAGCTATATCACTATTTATAAACAGCCTTTTATAAAACAGTTAATAAAGTTAAAAGTATTATATTAGAATATTAATAATAAGGATGTAAGACTTAATAAAGCGCTGGAAACACGGAGCGACTATAACCTAATAATGATATAAGAATTACCTTAAAGCCAGTTTACCAGCACTTTAAAATGCAGAAAAGGAGGGAAATTTAATATAATTTACTATAATAGGAGGGTAGTGTTATACGTTAGTAAACGGCTTATTAATATAGCGTAGATTATAAACTTTAGCTTAGACTAGGCGTTAATAATATTTAGCTATAAAGAGGAAGCCATTACAGTTTACTTAGTTTACATACTAAGTAAGAAACCAGATAATTAAGTTATCCCCTTAATTAAAATCAGGGTAAAAGCGCCTTAAGGGAGAGTAATTATAATAATTAACTTTAATATATATAACTTAATATAGGATAAGGAGGGATATAAAAGCCCTGAGGTTAAGCCGCTAGTAAGGTTAGCGGAAGATTAGGACTTAATGTTAAAGACCCCTTTTAGAGAATTAACATAACTTAAACGTAAAAATGGAGAAAGAGATAATATAATACATTATATATAAGTGTCCTGTACGTTAAGCGTTAACTACCTAGGTGTGGAGAGTATAATTAAGTTAGACTATGTACTGTAAGCAGTTAAGATTAATAACACACTGTTAAAATAAAAAGAAAGAGAGGAAGGTTACAGTTATAAAATAATAAATACTGTAATGGCTGCGGTAATGGCAAAACACCTTATAATACCAGCTATTATAACTTACACCTATAAACTGGAAGAAGCTTCTAGAGTATTATTAAAAGAGCTCTTACACATTGTAAATATTACGGTACTTAGAAGGAAACCGAATATAGGGACTATAGTGTTATAGTGGGATAATGAAATAAAGAGAGCTATAAAAGATATAAGGAGAGTGGAAAGGATATGGAGAACGTAACGCTTTTATACTGTAAAGAAGGAGTTAAGGAAGGCTAAGAGGTATAAAGATAAAGTAATTAGTAAAGCGTAAATAAAGTGCTGGTAAGGCTCCCTTAATAAAGTAGTAACTAATAAAGACTTAAAAGTAATGTAGAATATTAAACGTTAAGTTAGATTATATAGTTATTAACCTTTTAAACCATTAGCTATTCTAGTATTATAAGTTACGAAAGACACTACACTTAATAGAACTTAAATAACTATCACTTACGTTAAGAAGATAAGAGAACTTAGTAAACGCTTCTTCCCTATATTAAAAGCGGACCTTTTAAAACTTAAAGACTATAATTAAAGAGTAGGCTCCTTCTTAGAGACTATACTAATAAACTAGAAGGTAAAGGACTTAGATATAAAAGAGGTTATTTAAAGAGTAGGTGCTTAAAGCGTTAAGATTAGACGGGATCTTTAATAGCCTTTTAAAAGCCTGTGATAAAGATAGAATACTGTTAGTTATCTTAATAAAGATTATATAAGTAAGCTTTAATCTTAACTATTACTTAAAGCGCTAGCATACTATATATGTTATAATACTGTTAAAATTAGGGAAATCGGTTAATAATAAGAAACACGTTAGAGTGTACCGCTTTATAGCTCTGCTAAACGTAATAAGGAAGATTATTAAAGTTATTATAATAAAAAGGATCTCCACTATATTAAAAACAGCTTACGTATTTCTTAACCTCCAGTTTAGATTTAAAACGAAAAGAGCGACAGATATAGCTATCTAAGCTATTACTAACAGCGTTTACACAGTGTAGTTACGTAAAGCTTACGCCTTGCTATTACAGTTAGATATCACTAAAGCGTTTAATAAAGTGGATTAGAACTAGCTATTTGCCACATTGAGAGACTTAAAGTTTAAAAGAAAGCTTATCTTTTAGCTAATTAGCTATATATATAGGAGAACAGCTTAGTTACTATTTAATAATAGGCTGTTAACGCTGTAAAACATTACTTAAAGGATCTCTTAAGGATCCCTCTTATTAGTAATCCTCTTTATCCTCTTTATTAATACACTGTATGAAAAGTTAAAATATATTAAAAGCTTAATTACATTAGGTTCTACAGATAATATAAACCTTTAGGCCTTTACATATAATATATTAACATGCTGTAAGATCTTTAAAGCTATATATAAGATCTGTAAGAAATAGGTAAAGCAAAAGGGGATAACGTTTAACTTAAAAAAGAGTAAACTTATTCACTTCTCATAAGTAAAGGACTTATAAACTGAAAAAGTAAAGATTTTAAAAGAAGACCACTTAAGATTAACGTTAATAGAGTTAGCCAGGTTTTTAAAAGTCTAACTTAATAGAAAGCTTACTAAAAGAGGATTATTAGAAAAATGGAAACTTAAACCCTTATATTAACCTAACTTATAAGGAAAATGTAAGGAGTGCAAGCTGTCTACACTTAAGAAATTTACATTAAAGTTATTAAAAGCGTCCTCACTTATAGAGCAAACGTATAGTATATACTAATAAAGTTTAAAGGACTGGTAAAAAGGATAGTTAAAAAGCTAGAAACTACTTAAATACAGTACTTATAAATTGTACTTAAAGTGTATAAAGTAACCCTAGTAAGAAACTTAAAGTTAGAAGCTTAAGTCCTACCACTTAATATCTACTTAAACTAATACATAGTAAAAGTTAAGTAGCGGCTTAAATGTATAGAGATTACAGAGCTTTTACGTAATATTAATAAGAAGATAGTTAAATAGGTAAAATAAAGACGGGGTGTAACTATATACACCCCTTTAGTGAATAACAGTTTAATGAAAACCACGTGGGTAAAAGACTAGCTAGGGCTTATATTAAGAAAAGTGGTAAACTTAAATTAAGAGAAGTAAACAGACCGTAACTTTAAAATCTCTACCCTTTGTAACTGGAAGGAAAGACGATGAAAAGAGGTATAAAGTGCTTACACGTACCGTAGTTATATCGTTACCATAATAAATATATATAATTTGAATAAGAGGAGGATATTACTTTAACTTTATTAAGAACTTATAAAGGCTTAAAGCTCTATCCTTACATAGGTTAGAATAGAGAAGATTAGCCTAAATGCTTTTCTTTACTAAAGAAAGGTCCTTAAGGTGGTGTTGCCTTAGTGCTGGTGTAGTATTACCCTGGAAATAGCAGTATATAGATATTATAGGAAATTACTGTTATAAGCCTTAAAATAACACTTATAACGGTTAACTGTATAAGATGAGGACTTTATTATTAACACTACTCATTAACTTAATACTTAGGGCTGGCTAATAACTATAAAGGTGATTAACTAATTAGCTACGAAACCGCTAGTTAAAAAGGAGGATACAGTACTTATTAGCTGTTACTGGAGATCTAGGTCACGTAGGTATTAAACTAAGAGCTAGTTAATAAAAGTAAGAACATCAGGAGGAATATTACATATAAGCACTTTGGAGAGGTAAGGGTTTTAACTGTTAAGAAGGCCTTGAAACTGTAAAAGGAGAGGTAGAAAAAGGAGGATATTAAAGTAGCTGTTAAAGCTAGGAGGCCTGTGTTATTTAGTAAAGCAAAGTTTATAAAGATAGTGTGGAAGGAGATGCTTGTTGCATATAACTACTTTAAAGGTTAGGGGTAAAGTATTACAACCTGCACCCGACACAGGCCTCGAGAGGACTGGCGCGGGTTAAGACAGAACGTACAGCAGGACGCTAAAGACTAAGTAAGCGTTCTAAAGACAGTATTAAGCTAATACTCTTAGACGGGGGTTTAATGTTACTGTAAGTTGCTGTTACTATAATGCACGGAGGTGATTCTGAATGGTAGGACATAAATGAAGAATTAAATACTAGCGTGAGGAATTTGAAGTCCCTTACAGCTATCGTAGTTACGATAATAACTATCTATATTAGCTATCTGGGAGGGACTTTATACCTTAATCATGATACTATAAATACTTATAGGGCAAGCACTCTGCACTGCGTGGGTATTTTGCTTATAAGGTTTCTCCTACTTATAGTGTAAGCACTTAGCATGTTATAAGCATTACTTCATTAGTTATAGGGGCTTTAGGTCTTTTACACCCCTAGCTTAATACGTAATACTGTATGTACTGTTTCCTACACTGTTCCTTCTACAGAGGATTTGTTAAGTCGTGCTGGTTTAAGTAACGACTTGTAAGGTCGTTATATAATTCCTCTTCTTTAACATTCTTTTTCCAAAAAGAAATTAAGAAGTACGCTCCTCTTTTCACCACTTTATTATATAATAAGTAACTAGCTCCTTAGTCTTAAACGGGAACAGGGCAAAAGCACTAACCGTTATCTAAACCTTACAGCTTACACACATACGTTTAATAGTAAAATGTCCTTTTATTCTGTTTATAAATATCCTAACCTTCCACTTACCCATCGGGTTTCAAATTGCTCCGACAGTTATAATTATTACTTAAAGAGGTACTAGCTTTCCCAGTGCAACGCTTTTAATATTAGTGAAGCGAAGTTAAAGGCTCTCTTTATTAAGAAGTGGGACTTTAACTTGTAAGTTAAGTCTGCCGCTTAACAGGTTTACAAGGCTACTGTTAAACTTTAAGAGGTGTTAGCACGTTTAGCACGTCTTTATAAATAGTGGTTTTGTCTTAAGGACTGGGCTGCGAAAGCGTTCGGTTATAAGGCGGAACTGTTAGAGTTTTAAGAGGGTGAGGAGGCTAAGCTGGACGCTCCTCTTAAGGATGTAAGGTCTTTTAACTAGGGGAACTTCTTAATAGGGTCCTTGCGGCAAATAAAATAGCTCTTTAACGTAGTAATAGTGCGTTTATATTTTGCTTTTCCGCATAATATGCTTAAGTACGTCGTATAGAAATTTCGTTAGCGAGAAGTCGTGGGTTCGACTTTTATAAAAGCTTATTACAGGATTCTGGATCTATTTAATAGCTTTTAGCTACCTGGTGCTTCTTAGGGTCCCGTTTCTCTTCTTTTTATTTTGTCGGTGCCGACTAGGTTTTCGTTATATACTGATCTTTATTCTTAACAGACGCTTATTACGTAGACACGCTTTTCTGCCGCATACTGTTATATAACTGGTTTAAGAGACCTTAAGGTATACCGACTCCTTTCCTAAGCCTGCAGCGAAGCGTAAGCCCTCTAACTATAAGGGGTAAGTTGTCCTATAAGCTGTTAATCTGTAATTCCGGTTCTCTATACTGCTATACGCGCGATTTGTAAAGCTTGCCGGCTTTGGAAGCCTAACCTCCATAAGTTTAAGGTCTTTATAACCTATAGTCAGGGTTGGTAAATTAGTCATTAGTCTTTAGTCATTAGTCTTAGTCAAGTCTAGTATTCTAGTTTTAGTCAAGGCTTTGACTAAACTAGGCTAGTCTTAGTCAAGGCCTTGACTAGACTAAGGTTAGTCTTAGTATACTAAGACTAGACTATTAGTCGACTAATTTGACTAAAGTTTTAACTAATAAAATGAACATTTAGTATGATATAATAAAATTCATTAAAAATGAATTGTATGTTATAACTATTATTGAACTTAATCAGCTCACTATTTCAGCTCAAGACCAGCCCGAATTAGGATGTATTTATTCTCTTTTCGTTATTATTATTATTATTATTTGCTAATTTATTAATAGGCTAAGTAGTACGAAGCGTTTATTAACGCTATAAAAGCCGGAATTGCTAAGCTGAAGAAATACTTTCTACGAAAACTTACACAAGAACGGCTTAAATGACTTCAACCGCATGTATTTGCTATATTTCTGGATCCACGATATAAAACTACACAGTTTCGAAGTAGTGGTATTCTACACTTTACTGAAAGAAGAGAACAAGAGTTATATAGGCTTATAAAAGAAGAATACCAACTGTAAGTTTGTTACTTTATTACTTTATTATTTTATTATTATACTAATTATTTTTCAGTGTTCAAGAAGAAATGAATATTAATAATGCTAATTCTCCAGCTGAGAATATCTACGATAAGATTAACGATGAAGATAAATTCTATGTTTAGCCAAACGAAGAAGAAGAGTATAAAGCCTATTTACAAGAGCTTGTGGCTAATAAAAAAGTATTTATTTCATTTAATAATATTATTATCGTTTTTATTATTATACTAATTATGTTTATTAGATTAATCCTTTAGAATTCTGGAAATTAGCTGCTTATAAATTTCCAGTATTAAGTCTTATGGCTAGGCGATATTTGGCTATTCCAGCTACTTCAGCTTCAGTAGAGCGCGTGTTTTCTATTAGAGGAAATATTGTTACTGAAAGCCGGAATCGGTTGGATCTTAAAACTGTTAAAAAAACAGTATTATTGAAGAGTTGGAAAATAAAAGAATTAAAAGAGTTGGAAGATAACTTTCGGAGCTCTGCAATATTAGAAGAAGAAGAAAATGAATAGATGTATTAGGTTTATAATTTATTAATTACTCTTTCTACTAAATTAGGTTTTTATTATATAGATTAAATTTCCACTATTTATTATCAACTGATTTTTATTTTTATTTAGGAATTAAAATCTTTATTATACATAAAACTTGCAATGGACCCACTTTTTTCTTTGACTAATTAGTCTGACTAGACTATACTAAGAATAATTTAGTCTAGTCTTAGTCAAGGCACTGACTAGACTAGACTAAGTTAGTCTTAGTCAACGTCTTGACTAGACTATTAGTTGACTAATACCAACCCTGCCTATAGTTAAAGGTTCTGACAAATATGTCTTTTTATACCTATTAAGGAGTTTCTAACTACTTCTTAGGCTTTATGTCCTATAGTAATCTTACTCTTCAGTTTAGTAAGTTAGATATTAGATCTTATCTTCTTTCTGGTTCTTATTGTTAGTTTTAGTTACTCTAGATTTTTTCAGTAGAACTCCGTAATTAATTCTGGGCATTTAAGATTTTTAATAAGCTCCTAATAATTACTTTCAGGGCTGTAGTCTAACTACTTAACAAGATATTTAAAAGTGTTTTCTCTTTTCTGTAAATCTATAACTTCCTTAACTTTATATTCGTCTATATCAGTGTCGATCTTAATCTTCTTTTCTAAAGGAACTCCCTTCAAGGTGGGTTTTAGAAGTGAGATATGAAAAACCTTAATCTGCACCTTTGTGCTAATAGGTAGGTTTAGTTTATAATTAGAGGTAGTAATCTTTTTCTTAATCTAGAATAGTCTATACCTTTTAAAGTTAAGCCTCTTACTAAGTCGTTTCGAATGTAGGTTTCGTGAAAAAAGGTAAACGTAGTTCTCCTCTTAAAGAGGTAGTCCCTCAACCTATTTACTATTATAGTAAAGTCCTTCCTTAAACACTAGTTGTTTAACTTAGTATGTATTAATAAATCTCTTTATTTATTCGCAGGTGAACTTAAGTTTAGCTTACAGGTGGTTATATAGCTCCTGTATTTAGTCTGCGTAGATTACAGCCTGGGGGGTGTTAGTTAGCGGGCTTTAATAGAGTTTAGACTTCTTTACTGTAAGTTGTGAAGAACAGTACTACACCTGTGGACTTAACTAGTATCGTATTGTAGGCTATCTGTACTGTTAGTAATAGCTTAAGCTAATTGTTTTATTCGAAGTAAACATAGGTTTAAAGATACGTTATAAGTATTTAGTTAAGTCGTTCTGTTTAACTATCTGTCTATGGGTGCAAAGCTGTTAAAAGCTTACTCTTTATACCTATTTTTACATTAATCCTTATTAGAACTTTAATATGATCAGTTTATCTCGATCTGTAACGATATTATCTAGCTAAAGATGTACTGAAATTACCTCTCTCCTAAAGATATAAATAAGTTATTCCACTATTATATACTTTAAGGTTAGCAGAAAGTAAGCCTATTTCGTTAATCTGTCGACTATTATTAGGATCTGGTTATAAGTAACTCTTATAATAGAGTTCTTAAACTTAAGTATCTTAATAATAAAGTTAAGTGAGATAAAACTTTATAATACTTATAGTATAGGGAGTGGCTTAAGAAGCCCGTAAGGCTTATAATGTCAATTCTACTTTTAATAGCAGATATTATAATTATCAACTACTTCCTTAACTAGACTTTTATTCTAAGGAAAGCGTACGCTTACTAGGCTTAAGTAAGTGTTTTAACTCTACTTATATATCTACTAAGTTAAGACTTATAGACTTATTAGACGTACTCTTTCCGTTTATCTAGGTTATAAATATAGAGTTTCTCTTAATATTAAAGCTTTACTCCTAGTTTAAGTATACTGTTTACGCCTTTTAACAGTAATCTTTACCAATAACTGGTTTTTTTGCAATTCAGGTGCATTAAGCACTCCTTACCGTAACCTTACACGTGCCTTAAAAAGTCCTTTAAAAGGTATTTATACTTATAGGTTCCTTCTATTAGTCTTCTTACTTAAAAGTCCTATTATTACTAATAGATATTATATTCTATTTATAAGTTTATATAAATACTAATAATCTGTTCTGGAGTTTAGTCGTTTAATACTTATAATATACGTTCTAACGTGATGTTTTTAATGTTAATAAATATAGTGATACGAATTAGGGTTTAATTAGCATCCTTATAATCTTATCTCCAGCTAAGAGCGTTAGCTTATTTATTATCTTTTCCCTCAATATAATGGATCTAAAAGTGGAATGGGGCTATTAGTTCTGCCTATTATGTTTACTGTAGGCTAAACACCTTCGTTAGGAAGTATTAGAGGTTATTATAGTCTGAAAAGACCTGGACTAGTTCTTCTGTGCCGCTTAGATACAGTACCTACTTAGTAAAGCACTAGATAATCGCTATTAGTTCCTTATTGTAAATAAGGTATTGTAAGGCTAGGCTATAGATCCCTTTCGATAAAAAGGCAACGGGGTAACGTTTCCTGTTATCTTGGATTTGGTTAAGTTCCCTGCTAATTGTGCATTTTAAGGAGTCCGTCTTAACTTGGAAAGGCTTTAAGAAATCGGGAAAGGGAAGGACTAACGCTGTAACGAAGGCGTATTTAAGCCCTTTAAATGCCTTATACTATCTATCAGTCCACTTAAACAGTTTACTTATTCTTGTAAGCTCGTGTAGTAGTTTTACAATCTTTATAAAATGTTTAATAAAGTATTAATAAAAGTTTGTAAAGTTAATAAAGGTTTATAACTCTATTTAGTTCTTTAAAGTAAGCTAATCCTTAATTGCCTCTGTCTTCTCTAGTTATATCTGAGTTTTCCAGGAGATACTCTGAATCCTAAATAGTTTAACTCCTAAACGTAAAAGTAACTCTTTTCCAGGTTTACTGTTAGCTTCGCTTTTTCAAAAGCTGTTAAACCCTATTATATATTTTTTCGGTGTTTTTTTAAAGTTTTAGAATAAATTAGAACGTTGTTTAAATAAATGAAGATAAACTTATTAAGAAAGGGTAGAGAATATTGTTAATAAGACTTTAAAAAGTTACAGGAGTGTTTGTTAATCTTATAAGCATAATATAATATTAGTAATACCCGTTACGGATTTGAAAGGCTATCTTATACTTATCCTTTTCCTTTACTTTAACGTAGTTAAGTCCTATAGGGAAGTTAAGATTAGAAAACTAATTTACCTTAACAATCCGTTCTCACATTTTAGTAATAAGAGGTAATAGGTAGCGATTCTTAATTATATCCTTATTTAACATTTAATAGTGAATAATTATATAAAGCTTACTATCTTCTTTCTTAAGGATAAATAGTATTAAGTACCCTATTAGGGACCAAAACTTCATAATAAAGCTACTTTTTAAGTTCTGTTTTACATACTCCTGTAAGGCTTCTACTTACTAGGAGTTCAAGTAATAAAGCTTAAAGCTTTAAAGCTTCGCTCCTGGCTTAAGTTTAATTCTTGATCTTACAATCTGTAATCTAGTAATTATAATATCTTTTTTCGAAATAAGGTAAACTTCCTGTACTTTACAGGTAATGGCCTCCCTTTTCCATTTGTTAAGTTAACGTAAATAGAGTAATACTTATACTCTCCCTGCATTTATGTTATAATAATTATCTGTCTTTAAGGTCTTATCTAGCCTAACCTCTAAATACCTCTCCTTTATCTTAAGGTTTTTACTAGCTAGCGAATTATTAGTTTCCAGGCCTTTGTAAAGCCTTTGAGTAGTTTCCTAACTTCTTTCTAAAGTAGGAACAGCTTTAGTAAACTTATCAGTTAATCCCTTTAGGATTTTCTCGTTTTAAAGTCTAGTTAACTTTAAATGGAACAATATTCCGTAAGTCCTTAACGAGTCGATAATACGATCTATGGGACTAGATTCTAATAATGTCTTCTTCTTCCTAATTTCGTTTATAATCTACTTATTTCTATTACGCTTTAACTTTCCCCTTAAGGTGGACGGAGCATAAAGTGTCTAAGTAATTACTAAGTAACCTTCTTTATTAGTAAGTGGTAAGGGTTTAATTAACTATAATGATCTCTTAGGAGTTATTATTACTAGTTCCCCTCTTTAAGGCATAGGAAACCTAGTAATGGCGCGGTCTTAGCTCCACTCTTACGATAGCGTTGTCCCGGTTCCTTACGTAAGGGAAGTGGTTATAGAGAGCCTTAAGTTTAAAGTGCTGATTAAAAGTATAGTTGTCATATATATAATTAATCCATAGTAAGTCCCTGTGATTAAGATAGTTAATGTAGACCGTAAGAGTTAAGGTTTAAGAGTACGGAACAAAGGGGGTAGTTAGTGCCTTGCTCCTTTTCCTTAACTACCTGCTTCTGTATACGTTATTTCTCTTAAGTTTCTTCCTAAAACTTAGGTAACAGTATCCCGTCCTACTCCCCCACGAAGTGGCTTTCTTTAACAAGTCAATACTTAAGCCAGTTAACGAAGCGAACCTTATTAAAAAATTATAACCTAATCTTAACTGCTGTATCTTTTACTTTTATAGTAAGGGCCTTAATTCGCAGATCTTTTAACTTATCTACTAGCTTTTAATGTCAGTTCTTCAGATCTTAAACTTTCTGTTAATACGCCTGTTTTTTGTCTTTTCGGGAGACCTTTACGATAGAGGTCCAGGGTATACTTGCCTTAATATAGGGCAGCCATCCAAGTTAGCCTTCTTCCAGTATGGTGAGGGTTTTAATTTATTTAGCGTGTTTAAAATGCTTGAGTGTCTCGGGAGGCATTAAGGAAAAGAGCTTCCGTTTTTCCAGCTTGATTTTTTCAGCTTACTCCCTTTTACTTTCTAAGACTTATTTCACTTCTTAGGTGGCCTAAAGAGCTAGCTGCTTAACTTCCTTTATTATCCTGGTAAGGTTAAAGTTGGGGTCCTTTTTAGACTTCCTTAGCTCCTGGGCTTACAGCGTAAGGTTTTTAAGGCTTATAACTACTATTTAAAGCTTCTTTTCCTAGAGTTGGTTTTCAGTAACCTACACTTCTAATTATCCTGAGTTTCCACCTTAAAGTCGGTCTGTAACGACCTGCACCTCTGTAGCTAACTTTAACAGAACTCCTTTAAGGTTTAGATACTCCACGTTCTGGGGGAACTAGAGTTCCTCCTCTTCTTCTTTTACCTTACTCTCCTCGTCTCCCATATCACATTCGCTTATCTAAGAACAATCTTCCTCATTACCTGTCATCCAGACGTAGATGTCTTTAAAGTTAAACTTAACGTGCTTTCCTCTATTTAGGATTAGTTTCTAATTAACTCTTCTTAAAGATAGGTATTATTATGTTATATAACCTTTCTTATCACAATTGAAGCACTGAACCTAAGATATGTCCTTAAGTTACTTCTACTGCTGTTACCGTTACAGCTTATCATACACAGTTAAGCTAATTCTAGCAATTCACTATACTAATATTTATTAGGCTAGGGTAAGTGCTATAAGTAATGCTCTAGTGCCGGTAATTAGCACGGAAAAGCTTCGGTATGTTTTTCCCGTTGATTATAAGGGGAGTACCGCGCTGGTACTGGCCCGTTTTTCCCTTTTCTCCGATCATCGTTTGAACAGCTAATTATTGATAATAATAGCCTCAGCAGCGTATTAATTGAAATTAAACGCGTATTGGTCCTTTTTGCAAAGCTTATCCTTAACGTTATCCTTTAGGCCTTAGTAAAACCAATACTTTAAGGCTAACTTATCCTAATTAACTCGATGCTAGTTATAGTTAAAAGTAAATAAGTACGTGGTTACTAAAGACAGCTATATTAGTTTCTTTAAATAATCCTCAGTTTACTTCCGCTTATCCCGGACTCTGTATATCTTAATAATCTTGTTCTCGAAGTTAACTTATCCTTTATCTGCATTAAAGACCTTAACGGTAATAGTCCTCTATTTAGTAGGCATAGAGTTCAGGTAATCCTCGATGATAGCTGAAAACTAAAGGTCAGAATCGCCCTTAAGCCAGCTCGCGGTATAGAGAACCTTCCGATCCACCGTAATGATTACCTGAAGCTGAAAGTTGCGCTTTATGTAGATGAGCTAGGTGGGTAGCTTAGAGCTCTTGCCGGTAAACTTAGGTGGCTGGCTAGTCTTAAGGTTCCTAAGTTTTTACTAAAGAGCTAAAGCTTTCTTAATTATTGTAGTTATAGTTCTTCCGTATGTCTTAAAGGCTTATAAGAGTTCTTTGCGAGAAAGCTCTCCTTTATCCTCTGTGTCTGGATTCGGGTCGGGTAACGGAACATCGTTAGACAAGTTATTATTCCCTGTTAACAGGTTAGGGGGAGGAGGTAGTAGTGCCGACATAGTAAGGGGAGGAAGAGGATATTTAAGAGTTTAATAAACAGCGTTTAAAACTTGTGACGTTAGTATTGTATTACGACCTACACCCGACACAGGCCTCGAGAGGCCTAGCGCGGGTTAAGATAGAACGTATAACAGGACGTTAAAGACTAAGTAAGCGTTTTGAAGACAGCTTATTAGGCTAATACTTCTAGACGGGGGTTTAATCTTACTGTAAGTCGCTGTTATTGTAATGTATAGAGGTAAGTCTAAACAGTAGGATATAAATAAATAATTAAATACTAGCGTGAGGAACTAGAAGTCCCTTATGGCTATCGTAATTACGATAATAATTACCTTTACTAGCGATTTAGGAGGTATCTTATACCTTAATCGTGGTACCGTAAGTGCTTGTAGGGCGAGCACTCTGCACTGCGCGAGTATTCCGCTTGTGAGGTTTCTCCTGCTTATAGTGCAAGTACTCAGCATGCTACAAGTACCACCTTATTAGTCGTAGGAGCTTCGGGTCTTTTGCACTCCTGGCCCAGTGCGTAGTACCGTACGTACTGTTTCCTGCACTGTTCCTTCTATAGGGGATTCGTCAGGCTGTGCCGGCCTAATCACTCTGTGTAGCCGTTAGCTTCTGAAGGCGTATCACGTGTATGGATTACTATTAACTATTTGGATTTATTCTATCTACGCACGGATTGATTATTTGGAGCCTGTTATTTAAACGGAAACATTTACACTAGTTTGGAGTTTGGCCGTAGTTTACAATGTGGAAGAAACGCAAATTTAGTAGGTGAGGCTAACCCTAAACAGGTAGTTGAAAAGCTAGGGTGGCTGGAAACCCTGTAAGTTATATTAGTAATAACAGTTTTAGGTTTCTAAGATAGTAGAGTTATATGTTATGTAAGCTAGTAACGGTTTATTTATAATATGTTTATAGTTTAAGTTATTGTTTTGCTTTAAGTTTTAAATTTATAATTAATTATTTATATAACTTTTACCCGATCTTTTAAAGTTATGTTTCTAGCTTTAAAAACCTAATTAACAGTTTAATTTCTTTCTCTTCTACTTCTTTATACCTTAAGTTAGTGCACTCTGAAGCGAAACACCCCCTGAAGCGGAACAAGCCAGACCAGGATTACCAAAAGCACCACCCTTTACAAAACAACAAATAAAACAATTAATTTAAAGCGCTTAAATATAACTCTCTACATCAATAGAATCGTCTTTTTCTTTTAAATTTGAATCTTCTACCGGATTGCGCTCTACTGTCTTCTACACAGCGTGAATTATCTCGATATTTGCAAATAAGGTATTTGGATCCAGCTTGACCCTCCTCCTCCTCTTTATAAGTCATAGCCAATTAACCTCGGCCTCCAGTGATTTAATCCTCCACTTATAAAGGGCTAATTTAAAGTCTTTCTCGTCTAAGGCCTTATTAATCTTTTAGAGAAATAGCTTATCCATTAGTATTACTTTAACTAACTGCATAAACTGCTTAGCTTACTCTTTATATTTTGTAGATTTTCTTAAAGTTGATTAAATCATTTTCTCGTTGTTAAAATCCTTTAGGATAGGCTTCTAGGTACGTACAGACGTCGGATTTGCGACTGGTGAGCTTTGGAGTGGTAGTCTGGTTAGAATTCTTTAAAAGGAGCTTGCTTGTTAAAGGCTTAGTTAATATTAACAGGCTATAAGCTAGTTCCCTTCCACCTAGCTTTGATGTTAGATTCTGTAAGTGCCTTAGACCTGGCTAGACGATAACATTTAAGAGATACACGCTTGTTAGTAATAGAAGAATTATAACAAGTGTTAGTAAGCAGTCTTTTAAGGCGTGTGTGATAGTCCCTCTTCAAGGCATTAAAGCATAAAAGATCGAGAGGCTGGAGAAGGTAGGAGGGAGGTGTATACTAGAAGATAGATATTGTGGATATTGTTAAAGTAGGCCTCCCATATATAATTAATGGTTATATTGCTACCATGGCTGTTAATAACGAGGAAGCGCTTTTAGGAAGGTTTGGCCGGCTTTGTTAAAGGGATAAATACCTTTTTAAGCCACTTTAAGGTAATTTTATTATTAATCCAGCCTTTCAGGTTAGATATAAAGTACTACTCCCTAAATGGCCTTATATCCTCTAGATACCACTGTTATTAAACGCTTTTCCTCTTAAAAATCACAAGTGGAGGGAGGAACCGGCCAGTAGCTAAGATACACTTAATAAAGGAGGTCTAAGTACTGCTACTTAACTTCTTTCTCTATAAAACCCTATGTTCAGAGGTTCCTACTACTAAGCCGTTTAGTTCTTAACCTTTCATAATGCCAGCTTCGTCTTTATTATAGTATTGTCTAATAAGATGGCCTTAATCTCTAGTATCTTAAAAAGATCAAATCGCAGTTAGATTTTAGCTTCTGTCATGTAATTAATACGTGCTGAATCGACTGATTTCGCTCTCTAGGTTTTGAGGAAGGGGTGGCGATTTAAAAAGCAGGCTATCTATTAGATACTAACTAAGTGGTTTAGGGTCACCACGTTAGCCGATTACACGGCCGGCTAGACCCTGAATTTGCAAGTGGGTAGGAGGGCACCTAGCAGCTTGTTAAATTCGTATCCAGTTCACTAGATGGCTTTTTTAAGTAATAGAAAGCTGTTATTGGTCTTCGTGGGCGACGGAACGAGGGAGGGCGCCGTTAAGCCGGTGGTAAAGGGTGGCTGGGGAGATGGCCTATCTCTGAGCGACGGAGCGGAGTCTTCGGGTTCGCTGCGCTTCGTCGCAGTACGGACCTCTTCCTCAGTGGAGGAGATAGCCATTTCAAAGACAAATAAGTTACAGAAAGAAGGAAAGAAATTGGAAAGAATTAGATCGAATGGTAGCTGTTTTTATTGGGCTAGGTGGTTTTGGGGACTTTAGTCCGGCTTGTTCCGCTTCGGAGGGTATTTCACTTCAGGGTGCATAAACTTATATTTCTTTTAAGTTAATATAGTCTGGTATTAGTAAACCTTATTTATCGTCCTTTAATATCTTTATAATTTTATAATCCAAATTATAATAATTACTACATTTATATAATGTAGAAGTTATATTCTTAAATCTTGTCTGTTATAAAGTCGAATTTAATATAACTTTCTTTAATTATACTTAGGATTACATACATTACGATTTTTAAGTTAATATTACATTAACACTAGGGTAACACTACCTTAGGGACTTATTATCAGTATAAGTAGTAATTTAAGCCAATTTTCATCCCTTTAACTTATATAAGTATAAAGCTCCAGGTTTTTATAAGTTCTTCATATAATTAAAGTAAGATCTTCTTGAAGTTAAGGTCGTATATATCTGTCACAGTAATAATATACTTCAATACCATATATCTCTTCTTTTAATGTCTTTGATTCCAGTTATAGATAGTTAAAATATTTAGATTACACTCTTTCTATTTCTTCTATAATAAGTTGTTGATTAATATTATTTTCTAAGCTATTCTTTTACCTACTTAACTTTAATTAATCCACTATCTGCTAAAAGGGTACTTATCTATTTCGCTTATATTATTTAGTAATCCTCTTATTATATTCCATAACAGCTCCCCTATTCCTATATACTTAAGCTGTTATTTTACTTTAACTGTTTAACAGTTTAAGTAAATGTTAAGTAACAAGTATTTTACTTTTAATTTAAGGTTCTTTATTAATGTTACTTATATGCTTTAAATACTACTTGTAAGCACTATATTCAAGTAGTCTCCAGCTTTATAACTATTCCCCTTTTTAAGCTATTAAGTTTTAATAATATATACTATATATTAACCCCGTAGGTTAGGACACTTCTAATAACTTTAATATAGATTTATTACATATATATATAACCTAAATGCCCCACGTTTTCCCTATAAGTTAGTTAACGTAATGGTTTAATTTTTTATCTTATTAATAATCTTCTTTTAATAAACCTTTTAATTTAACTTCCTGTTTAACTAAACTTTTAAGAATCTCATTACTTTTACTAATGCTACTCTTAAGTTTCCTTCTTCTAAGATCTTTACTTTTTCAGTCCGTAGTGACCTTCTGTATAAGAGGTAGATACGTTCACTTTTATTCAAGTTAAACGACATCACCATTTCTTTTACCAATTTATTACAGATTTTATATATAATTTTAAGGATCTTATTATATACTTATATAGCATAAGTAAATGTTAAAAGATTTATATTATGTTGTTACCACCTGCTCTTAACAAGGGCCTGAGGGAGGTCTGGATAAGATAAGACAGAGCGTATGGCAAGACGCTAAACCTTAAGGGGTGATCTAAAGACGGCTTGTTAAGCTAGCACTCTTAGACGAGAGTACACTGTCACTATAAGTCGCTATTACTACAATACATAAAGGGAAGTCTAAACAGTAGGATTATAAATAAATAATGTAATACTAGCGTGAGGAACCAGAGTTCCTTACAGTAGTTATAGTCATATAACTATAGCTATCTATAGTAACTATCCAGGAGGTACCTTACACTCGTAAGGTGAAGTTAAAAGCTCTTTTTATTAAGAAGCGGGACCTTGACTTATAAGTTAAGTCTACTGCCCAGCAGCTTATAAGGCCACTGCTAAACTTTCGGAGGCGTTAGCGTATCTGGCATGTCTTTATAAATAATATTCTTACCTTAAGGACTAGGCTGTAAAAGCGTTTAGTCGCGAGGCGGAACTGCTGGAGTTCCAGGAAGGTGAGGAAGTTAGGTTGGACGCTCCTTCTAAAGACGTGGAGTCTTTTAACTAGGGGAACTTCCTAACTAGGTCTCCACAGCACACAGTTACTTTATAACTTAATTTATTACTCCCTTCCTTCAATAAATAAAATGGCTCTTTAGTGTAATGGTGGCGCGTTTATATTTCACTTCTCAGCATAATATACTAAGGTGTGTTATGTTAAAATATATCTTTATAAGAGGTTATAGGTTTAACTCCCATAAAAGTCTTCCACTGCAGGCTTAAAGCTGGCCTAACCCTTGGTTAGCCCGGTCCTGGGCCTTTAGCGGCTCTTCTTTTTATTTTGCTAACACTAATTAGGTTTTAGTCATGTGCTGATCCCTGTTCTTAACAGACGCTTATTACATAAACACACTTTTCTACAACGCATTATTATATAACTGGTTTAGGAGACCTTAAGGTATACTAACTTGCTTTTTACCCTCTAACTCCTTCCCTAAACCTGCGGTGAAGTGTAAGTCCTCTAGCCACAGGGGTTAAATCGGCCCGTAGGCCGTTAATCTGCAATTCTAGTTCTTTATACTATTATACGTGTAATTTGTAAAGCTTGCTGGCTTTAAAGGCCCGGCCTCCTTAGGGTTTAAGGTCCTGATAACCTATAGTTAAGGGTTTTAATAAATGTTCTTCTATACCTATTAAGGAGTTTCCTGCCGCTTCTTAAGCTTTATATCCTACAGTAATCTTACTTTTCAATTTAGCAGTTTAGATATTAGACCTTATCTTTCTTCTAATTCTTATTATTAGTTTTAGCTAGTCTGGATTCTTTTAGTGGAACTCTGTAATCAGGTTTAGGTATTTAAGGTTTTTAACAGGCTCCCACAAGTTACTTTCAGGGCTGTAATTTAACCACTTAACAAGATATTTAAACGTGTTCTCTCCCTTTTATAAATTTATAACTTCCTTAACGTTATACTTATCCTCGTTAGTATCGATCTTAATCTTCTTTTCCAGAGGAACTCCCTTTAGGGCAGGTTCTAGAAGTGACATGTGAAAGACCTTAATCTACACCTTTATACTGGTAGGTAGGTTAAGTTTATAATTAAAGGTAGCGGTGTTTTTCTTAATTTAAAACAGTCTGTACCTTTTAAAGTCAAGCTTCTTACTAGGTCGATTCAAATATAGGTTTTGTGAAAAAAGATAGATATACTCCCCCTCCTAGAGAGTTAATCCCTTAACTTATTTACCATTATAATAGAGTCTTTCTTTAAACGTTAACTATTTAATTTGGTACTTATTAGTAAATCTCTTTATTAATTTACGTGTGAACTTAAGCTCGGCTTATAGGTGATTATGTAGTTTTTACATTTAATCTGTGTGGAACGTGGCTTAAGGGGTGCCAGTTAGTAGGCCTTAGTGGAGTTTAGGCTCCTTACTGTAATTAATAAAGAATAGTGACATACCTGTTAACTTAACTGGCGTTATGTTATAGGTTATCTGTACTGTTAGTAACAGTTTAAGCTAATTATCTTATTTAAAGTTAATATAGGCCTGGAGATACGTTATAAGTATCTGGTTGACTTATTCTATTTAGCCATCCGTTTATAGGTGGAAGGCTGTTAAAAGCTTGCTTTTCACACCTATTCTCCATATTAACCATTATTAAAATATTGATATAATTAACTTATTTTAATCTGTGACGATGCTGTCTAGCTAGAGGTGTTGTGAAATTACCTCTCTTTTAAAGATATATATAAGTTATTTAAACGTTATGTTCTTTAAAGTTAGCAGAAAGTAGGCTTATTTTGTCTGTTTATTAACTATTATTAGGATCTAGTTATAAGTGACTCCTGTAGTAAGGTCCTTAAACTTAGGTATCCTAGTGATGAAGTTAAGTAAGATGGAGGGCAGCACAATACATCAGTAAATAACTTACTAATGTAGCGTAGACTATAGACTTTAACCCAGACCAGGCGTTAGTAACGTTTGGCTACAGAGAGGAAGCTATTACAGTCTATTTAATTTACATATTAAGTAAGAAACCGGATAACTAAGTTATCCCCTTAACCGAAATTAAGGTAAAAGTGCCCTTTTTATAGAACTAATATGATTTAAAGGTAAAAACGGAGAAAGAGACAGCATAATAAACTACGTATAAGTATCCCACACACTAAGTGTTAACTACTTAAGTATAGAGAGTATAGTTATAGGTATGACTAGGGCTATAACTAAGGTAATGACACCGATAACAGTCCGGTAAAGGGTGTTATGCTTGAATAGCTGTCCCTGATAAGTGATGGTGTTAAAAGAGATGGAGTTTAGTAATCCTAAGCTAATGGCCAGGCTAAGTGTGAGGATGAAGAAGCTGATAAAAGCGCCTGTGGTTGTAAGGCTTAAGTCAGGTAGATCGCTGTATATGCCGTCGCCTTTAATAAAGACGTTTCCAGGGAGCTTATTAGTGCCGATGGCCTGGCTGACAAGTTGTCTTAAGGACATTACGGTAGTGGTAGTAAGAGGAGTAAAGATAGAGAATAAAAAGTAAGTGGAGATGTTTAACTGTTAAGATTATTAAATATTGTTAAGATTAATAACATATCTTATAAATGAAATTAAGAATTCTAATTATTATTTTCTAGAGAGCTAGCCTGCCATCTTATATATATATGGCACGGAATCTATGAAACCACTTTTTTTTGAAGGGCTTATTATGAAACAGATGCAGAAACATTTAAACTTTAGAAGAAGGCGTCGTTTATAGCCTAACGCTACGCTGGTAAGCTTATTATTAAGATTCTTATACCTTATACAGGGGACGGATCTCTCTCTATTACTCAAAAAGATATGAAACTTAATAGGTTATTCCTTACAGGTTTAAATATAGCGGTTCATTAAATGATATAGCTAAATAATAATCCTTCATATTTATAAAGGTGTGTGACATATCTCAATACAGCTTAATAAATGTCATGGTTGTATGATAGGGTGATATAGCGGACGCTATAACTCTAAACCCCAGCGTTGTTAGCAAGCTAGGTAATATAAGACTTTTCACTATAAATTCTTTAAGAATCAGCCGCAGGAAAAGAACAACAAGTTTTATAGATACTCTTAGATTTATTTACACTTGATAAAGAGCCATTTAGCTAAAGTTAAATCTACCACATTAAGAAACTATAAAACCAGTCAGTTTCTGCTATTAAACCAACAGGTTTAATACTTGCATGTAAGTAATGGGAGTATTATTATGTCGTTTTAGCTGATTTATTAAAGCACAGCTATCCGGCTCTATTATTATCTTAATTATCTGGACTGTAAAGCACATTTAAAAGAAAATCGCAGCCTGGACTGGGTGAAGATAAGACCAGGTATATTAGTTACCCGTTATGCTGGCCCACCTTAGATCACTGGAACCCTTATTACAGCGTGCCATAAAACTTACTTAAAGATAAGCTGCTGTTAAAGTGCTTATATGTGTGGAACATACTAATATATTTACAGTTTAAATATTGAATTATATAGTTATCCCTTAATATTATTCGCTATTTTATCTTCTAAATCAGGTCTCTGCTATACTACTTTAAAATCTAAGTTAACGTCTTAACATCTTTTTCTTTTTTATGCCTTATATATTATTAAGGTCAGTATAATCTACTAACAGTCTGCTTAAGCCTCTCGTATTATCGTTAAGTATCTTAATTAGGTTATATTCTTCCAGCCTTTTAAATTCCATAATCCAGTTAATAATAATCGTTACACTATAAGCCGCTCTTATTATACTTTAAACACTTTAAGATCATATATACTGCCGTTTCCAGGGCGATAATATGTTAATATTAGGATAACACCACTTTAAGAATTTTTCTCTAGTAAAGGAAACCGTTTAGGCTAATGTTAGAGGAGCTTTTATAAATCGCTAACATTATGGTATTAAGGAGAAAACTAAACACTGGCATTACAGCCTTATAATGGGATAATGAAACGAAGAGAGTAATAAAAGACGTAAGAAAGGTAGAGCAAGCTTAAAGAGCGTAACAAACACGTAGTATAAAGAAAGAACAGAGGAAGGCAGAACGATATAAGGATAAAGTAATTAGTAAAGTGTAAATGAGGTGCTGGTGTGGCTCTCTTAAGGAGGCAGTAACGAATAAAGACCTTAAAGGAATGTAAGATATTAAGCACTAGACTAGATTACGTAGCTACTAACCACTTAATCCACCTGTAATCCCAGCCCTACGTGCCATAACAGACACCACACCTAACAGATCTTAAGTTGTAAATACTCACACAGATAAGATAAAGGAACTTAGTAAGCGGTTCTTCCCCGCACTGGAAGCAGACCTTACATAGCTAAAAGACCTTAACTAGAGAGCTAGCTCCTTTACAGAGAAAATATAAATAGACTGGAGGATACAAGCTTAAGACGCGGTAGATGTAATGTAAAGGGTTAGCACGTTAAAAGCGTTCAGACCAGAATGGATATTCAACAGCCTCTTAAAGGCCTGTAATAAAGATAGAAAGCTAGTAATTATTATAGCTATAATTACATAAGTAAGCTTCGATTTTAGTCATTTCCCGAAGCGCTGGCACACTGTAAACGTAGTAATGTTAGGTAAACCTGGGAAGTAAATTAACAATAAAAAATATATTAAAGTATATTAATTAGTTACCCATTTAAAGATAGACTTAATCTTTTAAAGAAAGTAGGAATACTTAATAGTAATAGCATTACATAATATATAAAGGTATTAAGCCCTAATAATACCTTGGAGACCGTATTGACCCTACCTAGCCAGCAGCTTATAAGAGCTCTAATAAGATCAAGAGTAATTATTAATAAAGTTTAATAACCCTTATAACTAGGTATATTACTACTTATAAGCAGCTCCTTATAAAACAGTTAATCAAGTTAAAAATACTGTAATGGAATATCGATAATAAGGACGTAAGACTTAATAAGGTATTAGAAATGCGGAGCGATTATAACCTAATAATGATATAAGACCCATTTTAAAGCTAGTTTACTGGCATTTTAAAATGTATAAGGGGAGGGAAATATAATATAATCTATTATATTGGGAGGGTAGCGTTATACGTTAGCAAACGACTCCCTAACGTAATATAAACTATAAACTCTAACTCAGATTAAGCGTTAGTAACATTCGGCTACGGAGTGGAAGCCATTACAATTTACTTAATCTACGCATTAAATAAGAAACCAGATAATTAAGTCATCCCCTTAATTGAAATTAAGGTAAAAGCGCCCTGAGGGAGAGTAGTTATAATAAGTAACTTTAATATATATAACCTAGTATAAGATAAGGAGGGACGTAGGAGCCTTAAGGTTAAACTGTTAATAAAGTTTGTAAAAGACTAGGACTTAACATTATACGCCCTTTTTAAGGAATTAATATAACTTAAATATAAAGACAGATAAAGAGATAGTATAATAAACTACGTATAGGTATACGTAACTTACCGTTTCCGTTTCTTAGGACGAATAACACTAAGTACCCTACTGGGGACTGGGACTTTATAATAAACCTATTCTTCAAGTTTTTATCAACGTATTCCCTTAAGGCTTCAGTTTACTAAGGGTTTAGGTGATAAGGCTAGAAGTTACGGAGCTTTACTCTTAGCTTTAGCTTAATTTTGTGGTTTTACAGTTTATAGTCTGGTAATTACAGTATCTTTTTTCGAAATAGGGTGAACTTCCTATACTTTACAGGTACCTTAAATAAGTTGACTTTTTCACTTATCTGTAAATTAGCTTCCTGCTTTTTTTTACCTTTTAAATCGTCATTTAAGTAATACGGTGGACTTTTTAATCTTTTAACCGTCTTTGTAAACCTACTTTAAACTGTACTTAGTCTTAAGGGTTTAATGTGCCTTTAAGTGTTTTATATATCTTTAAAGCGCAACAGGGAAGATCGTTGAAGCCATCCTGACAGAGAGGATCTCCACCGCAGCGGAAACGGCCCGCGTACTCCCCGACCTCCAGTTTGGATTCAGAAAGAAAAGAGCGACAGATATGGCCATCCGAGCTATCGTTGACGGCGTTCACACGGCATGGTCGCGCAAAGCCTGCGCCTCGCTACTGCAGCTAGACATCACTGGAGCGTTCGACAGAGTGGATTGGAACTGGCTGTTTACCACGCTGAGAGACCTAAGGTTCGAAAGAAAGCTTATCTTCTGGCTAATTAGCTATATATATAGGAGAACGGCCCAGTTACTGTTCGATAGCGGGCTGTCAGCGCCGCAAGACATTACCCAAGGGATCCCCCAGGGATCCCCCCTATTAGCAATCCTCTTCATCCTCTTTATCAGTACACTGTACGAAAAGCTAAAACACATTAAAGGCCTAATTACACTAAGTTTTACAGACGATATAAACCTTTAAGCTTTCACATACGACACGCTAACGTGCTGTAAGATCCTTAAAGCCGCGTATAAGATCTGTAAGGAATAGGTAAAGGAAAAGGGGATGACGTTTAACCTAAAGAAGAGCGAGCTTATTTACTTCTTATAAGTAAAGCACTTATAAACTAAAAGAGTAAAGATTTTAAGAGAAGACCACCTAGGATTAGCGTTAATAGAGTTAGCCAGGTTTTTAAAAATCTGGCTTAATAAAAAGCTTAACTGGAAAGCTTACTAAAAAAGGATTATTAGAAAAATGGAAACTTAAACCCTTATATTAACCCGATTTACAGGGAAAACGTAAAGAGTGTAAGCTGTCCACGCTTAAGAAATTTACACTAAAGTTATTAAAAGTGTCCTCACTTACAAAGCAAATATATAACATATGTTAATAAAGTTAGGAGGATTAGTAAAAGGGATAGTTAAAAAGCTAGAAACCACTTAAATATAATATCTGTAGATCGTACTTAAAGTGTATAAGGTAACCCTAATAAGGAACTTAAAGTTAAAAGCTTAGGTCTTACTATTTAATATTTACTTAAACTAATAGATAGTAAAAGTTAAGTAATAACTTAAACGTATAGGGATTATAAAGCTCCTATATAACATTAATAAAAAGATAGTTAAATGGGTAAAATAAAGATAAGGCGTAACAGCATATACCCCTTTAATAAATAACAGTCTGATAAAAACTGTATAAGTAAAAGACTAGTTAAGGCTTACACTAAAAAAAGCGGAAAACCTAGATTAAGAGAAGTGGATAGACTGTAACCTTAATATCTCTACCTTTTATGACTAGAAGGAAAGACGATGAAAAAAGAGGTATAAGGCATTTATACGCTGTGGTTACATCACTACTACAATAGATATATACAACCTTAATAAGAGTAAGATATTACTTTAACTCTATTAAGAACTTATAAAGGCTTAAAGCTTTATCCTTACGTAAGTTAAAACGGAGAAGATTAGCCTAAACGCTTTCCTCTACTAAAGAAAGGTCCCTAAGGTGGTGTTACCCTAATACTAGTACAGTATTACCCTGGAAATAGTAATATATATAATCTTAAAGTGCCTAAAGTATAATAAAAGTAACTTATATAATATTTAGCTTTATAACTAATAAGATTTAAGAGTAAGGCTATTACACTTAATAAGTGTAACAATTATTATTAACTAGATTATAAAAACTAAAAGGTTAGAAGAATACAGCCTAGTTAAAATACTTAATAATAACGGGAAAGGTTTAAGTAAACCGTTATTAAACTACACTAACCTTAATAATATATAGGGTATAAAAAAGAAGAAGATGCTAAGACGTTAACTTAAATTCTAAGGTAATATAACAGAGACCTAACTTAGAAGATAAGATAGTAAATAATATTAAGGGATAATTATATAATTAAAGACCTAAACTGTAAACACACTGTAAACGTACCGTAAACACACTGTAAATAACCCCTATACTATTATATATTAACTAAACGCAGTTACTATTACTAACTTAAAGACCGTTAGGAGGAGGACAGTTCTAATCTTAGGCGTTATTAATAGTAACCTATAATGACAGTTAATAGCGAACAAATCGCAGACAGACTATAATTAACGTGTACTTACGTCCTAACTAGCCCACTACTAAGTAATCTAACCCTTTAAACTAGCAAGACTGTTAAGTATAGTCAGATAACGTTAAATAAAGTTTAAACGCGTCTTAAGACACTCGGCTTAAATAAGTAAAGCGATATTAACCTGTAAGCCACCTGTAAAAGTGGTAAGTAAAGGCACCTAGGCAGCCTAAGCCGGCGTTATAAGACCGTTACTGGGACTGCTGTAAATTATAACAGATAAACCTAAGTTAAAAAGAGTAAAAGGAACACTTTAACTGTAACCTAAACGTTTAACAGCTTATTATTTAACCATCTTAACATTAAAGTAAAAAGATAGCTAGACTTACTAAACTGTATTAAACTAATTAACTAATTATCACATTATTAATAACTCGTATGCAACTTAACAGAAGAAATTACTTACATTTTAATAAGCTAGAACGGCAGCCAGCTTATAAGACGCACAGATCACTATAACGGTAATGTAATACTTTAAAGTATAGGTATAGCCTAAACCTTAAACAGTTTAATAAACAGTAAATAAAGTGTAAGTAATATAAGAACTTACTATATAAAGATAATTACTATAACTATCACTACACTTTTAATAATAAGCTAAGTCTGTAATCAGTTAATAAATGCCCTGTAAACGGTAAGAGCAGTCACCTACTTTAAACAGGATAGTATTTATAATAATCTAAAGGGGAGTTTAAATAAGTACGGTTATTTAATAAGTTAACACAGGTTAAGTAAGGTAACTTATTAATGTTATTACTAATAATACGTTAGCGATATAATAAAAAGGGGATAACGTAGATAACTAATAAAGTGTTAATAAGGTGGTTACAGGTAGCGGTGGTAAGAGGGTCGTAACTAAAGCTGCTAGAGTTACGCTTATAAGGGCTTAAGATAAATATAATAATAGTAAAAATAAGTAAGTAAGGGTATAAAAAGGCAATTACAGGGTATGTAAAGTTTAAAGCTTAAAAGGAGGAAGTTAATAGTTAAAGGAAGAAAAGTTTTAAAGGAAGGCCGGAGAGGAAGGAAGAATTTATAAAGGTTAAAGAGTGGAGCTGTAAAAACCATAAAAGTTAGCTAACCTTAATAAAAAGATTAGATAAAAGCCATAAAGCTACTAAAGGAAACATATAAAGGTTAGCCAGTTACGTTAACGACCTTAAACGGAAGGAACAAAGTGATAACAGCCTGAAGGAAGTAAGTTAGTAAAGTATAGAACTGAAAGTTATAACGAATAAAGAATTACAAACTGGTAATAACTAAAGTAGTGTAAAGAAAACCGGACTAAAAGGGGGAGACATTACAGAGTTACCTTTAAACCGTTAGCGCCTCGGTCCTAATTAAACCCTGGGAAGCTACCCCAGGCTAAAAGGGTCTCCCTTTCTACCCCGGACGAAAAAGGAGGTGACGTAAGACCTTTAAGTTATCACAACTAAGGGGTGTAAACGTAACAGAACTAAAAACAACCCGCTTACACCCCCATCTTACCTATAACACACGTTAGTATAAGGCACTAACCCCATAACCTGTCACTACGTTTAGTAGTCGAGACTAAACCATATATATTTCAGTAAGATAAAACAGAAGAGTAAGTGGGGTGGAAACGCCCCAACCACGCCCTGACAGTAGATAGTTAGCAGTAGAGGGACCGCTTGCCCTTACGGGCGGAGCTTTCAGCTCCTACAGTGTAAGACAAATAATAATATTCCTAATCTTATCGAAGTTATAAAAACAGGGCGTGAAAAACTTAAACAGTATTACCCTTGTAAACTTACAGTTATAATTATAAAAGAATATAAACTGTATCTTTTTAGTGTAATATTAGACTTAAGGTTTAAATTATTACATTTTCGAGAACAAGGGCTATTACACTTCCATACAAATATATTAAGAGATATTTCTGCTTTATTTAAAGCTGATTACTTTCGACTTAAAGCCGATTTAAAAGGCAAATCAACTAATCCTAATATATCATTTTATGAATTAATAGAAGATACCCCAGATGGAAACAATATATCAGATAATTCAGAAGACGAGTTATATATACAGTAAGAAAATCAAGAAGAAGAATATATATTATATTTTAAAGAGCGTAATGAAGGCGCTAAAACACACCCCCTTAAGTGGTAAAAAGTAATAGTTATCGATTTCTTATACTAGCTATATTAGCTAGACGATATTTAGCTATATCAGCTATCTCTGCTTCTATTAAAGGAATTTTTAGTACTGGGAGAAATTTAATAACAAAATTAAGAAGTAGTTTAGAGCCTGAAACTGTGAAAAAAGCTTATCTTATTAAAGAGTTGGGATATTAAAGATTTAAACGAGCTACATAACGCCTCACAGCTTAAAGAACTAGAAACATAAAGCTATTAATGATTGTATTTATATATTATTTTATTAATTTATCATATTCATTTTAGTTGGAATTTTTTAAATAATTTTTTAAATAATGTTTTAAATAATGTTTTAAATATTTTTTTACATTTTTAAATCTTTAGTTTTTTTTAGTATTTATTATAGGACTTTTAGTTTAGTTTAACTTGAATAAAAACTAAACTAAACTAAACTAAATCACAGCCATGTAAAAAACTAGCTTTTTAAATCACTATTTCTTTCATAAGACATAAAGAGCTAAATCAGTGGATTTAACACGTATTAATTACGTGATAAAAGCTAAAATCCAGCTATAATGCATTCTTTTTAAGATATTAGAGATTCAGACCATTTTACTAAAAACGCTTTAATAAAGATAAAGCCCGCATTATAAAAGGTTGAAGCATAAACGATTTAGTAATAAGAACCTTTAAATATAAGTTTTTAAAGAAAAAGAAATTAGGAAGCTGTACCTAAACCTTTTTTACTAAATGGATCACAATTACTATCTAATTCCTCCCTGTATATAAAATTTTTTAAAGGTAAAAGCGTTTAATAACAGTAGTATTTAAAGGATATAAAGCTATGTAACAAGTGATACTTTACAGTTAACTGAAAAGGTTAGAAAAATGATAAGATTATATTAAAGTGACTTAAAAAGGTATTTATCCCTTTAACTAAGCCGTTAAAACCCTCTTCAAACCACTTCCTTATTAGTAACAGCTATAGTAATTATATAACTACTAATTATATATAAAAGGCTCACTTCAATAACATCTACTTTATATATTTACTAATATATACCTTTATAATCTTCAGTCTCTTAATCTTTTCTATTTATTATTTGTCTTACACCGTAGGAGCTGAAAGCTCCACCCGTAAGGGCAAGCGGTCCCTCTGCTGCTAACTACCTACTGTCGGGGCGTAATTAGGGCGTTTCTACCCCACCCACTCTTCTGTTTATTTTACTAAAATATATATAGTTTAATCTTAACTGTTAAACACAGTGACAGGTCATAAGGTTAATACCTTATACTAACGTGTCTTATAAGTGAGATAGGGGTGTAAGCGGGTCGTTCTCAGTCCTGCTACACTTACGCCCCTTAGTTGTAATGGCTTAAAGGTCTTACGTTACCTCCTTTTTCGTTTAGGGTAGAAAGGAAGACCCCTTTAGCCTAGGGCAGCTCCCTGGGGTTTAACTGGGACTAAGGCGTTAACGGTTTAGGGGTAACTTTATAATATCTCCCCCTTTTAATCCAGTCTTTTTTACACTACTTTAATTATCACTAATTTATTATTCTTTATTCGTCATAACTTTTAGTTCTGCTCTCTGCTAGCTTGTTTTCTTTAAGCTGTTATCGCTTTATTCCCTCCGTTTAAGGTTATTAATGTAGCTGGTTAACCTTTATATGCCTCCTTTAGTAGCCTTATAGCTTTTATCTAACCTTTTTATTAAGGTTAACTGGCCTTTACGGTTCTTACGGCTCTACTCTTTAACTTTTATAAATTCTTCCTTCCTCTCTGGCCTTCCTTTAAAACTTTTCTTCCTTTAACTATTAACTTTCTTCTTTTAAGCTTTAAGCCTTACAGGCCTTATAATTACCTCTTTATATATACCCTTACTTACTTACTTTTACTATTATTATACCTATCTTAAGCCCCTATAAGTATAACTCTAATAGCTTTAATTATAACCCTTTTATTACCACTACTTATAACCACCTTATTAAACACCCTGTTAATTATCCACATTATCCCCTCTTTATCGTATCGCTAATATATTACTAATAATAACGTTAATAAGTTACCCTACTTAACTTATATTAACTTATTAAATAACTGTATTTATTTAAACTCCCCTTTAAACTATTATAAGTGCTATCTTATTTAAAGTAGGTAACTGCTCCTTCCGTTTATAAGGCGCTTATTAATTAATTACAGATTTAGCTTATTATTAGAAGTGTAGTAACAGTTATAGTAATTATTTTTATATAGTAAGTTCTTATATTACTTACACTTTGTTTATTATCTGTTAAACTGTCTAGGGTCTAAGCTTTACCTACACCTTAGAGTGTTATATTACTATTATAGTAATCTGTATGTCTTATAAGCTGGCCGCCGCTCTAGCTCGCTAAGATATAAGTAATTTCTTCTATTAAGTCGTATTTAAGTTATTAACAGTGTGATAGCTGATTAATTAGTCCGATATAGTCTAATAGATCTGGCTGTCTCTCTGCCCTAGTGTTAAGATAGCTAAATAATAAGCTACTAAGTGTTTAGGCTGTAGTTAAAGCGTTCTTCTTACTCCCTTAAGCTTAAGTTTATCTATTACAATTTGTAGCAGTTCTAATACCGGTCCTGTAACGCCAGCTTAGGCTGCTTAAGTGCCTCTGCCTACCACTCTTACAAGTAGCTTACTGGCTAATATTAAGTGATAACTAATTAACAGTGTAAGTTACTTATAAATAGCCCACTTAACAGCTTATTATTAAGTTAGGATAATATTAAGATGTTAAGATAATTAAATACTGTATATATTATTAAATTAAGCTTATAATTAAACTGTTAATAACTTAAAAGTAATAAGACTAAAGGAAAACCCACCTTTATATAGTCTAGCTTAATAGCTAACTTATAATAACGTAATATTTTATGAATTTAAAACCTAAAGATAGTTAATAATTATTATTATTATTTGTCTTACACTGTAGGAGCTGAAAGCTCCGCCTGTAAGGGCAAGCGGTCCCTTTACTGCTAACTATCTACTGTCAGGGCGTGGTTAGGGCGTTTCCACCCCACTCACTCTTCTGTTTATCTTATTAAAATACATATAGTTTAGTCTCAAGTACTAAACGTAGTGACAGGTTATAAGGTTAATACCTTATACTAGCATATGTTATAAGTAAAATGGGGGTGTAAACAGGTCGTTCTTAGTTCTACTACACTTACACCCCTTAACCGTAATAACTTAAAGGTCTTACATTACCTCCTTTTTCGTCCGGGGTAGAAAGGGAGACCCCTTCAGCCCAGGGCAGCTCCTTAAGGTTTAACCAGGACTAAGGTGCTAACAGCTTAAAGGTAACTCTGTAATATCTCCATGTCGCTAGTAATAATATTAATAAGTTACCCTACTTAGCTTATATTAACTTATTAAATAACTATACTTATTTAAACTCCCCCTTAGATTATTATAAATACTATCTTATTTAAAGTAAGTAACTGCTCTTACTGTTTATAAGGCGTTTACTAACTGATTATAAACTTAACTTATTATTAAATGTGTAATAACAGTTACAGTAATTATCTTCGTATAATAAGTTCTCGTATCGATTACACTCTGTTTACTATTTACTAAACTGTCTAGAGTTCAGGCTTTACCCACACCTTAAAGTGTTACATTACCGTTATAATAATCTGTACGTCTTATAAGCTAACCGCCACTCTAGCTCGTTAAGATATAAGTAATTTTTTCTATTAAGTCACATATAAGTTACTAATAATATAATAACTAATTAATTAGTTTAATACAGTCTAATAAGTCTGGCTATCTCTCCACCCCAGTGTTAAGATAACTAAATAATAAGCTATTAAATATTTAGGCCACAGTTAAAACGTCCCTCTTACTCCCTCTGGCTTAAGTTCGTCCGTTACAATTCACAGCAATCCTAATAACAGTCCTGTAACGCTAGCTTAAGCTACCCAAGTGCCTCTGCCTGCCACTCCTACAGGTAGCTTATAAGTTAATATCACTCTACCTATTTAAGCCTAATATCTTAAGATACACTTAGACCTTATTTAACGTTATCTAACTATACTTAACAGTCTTATTAATCTAAAGAGCTAGATTACTTAATAGTAGGTTAATTAAGACGTAAGTATACGTTAATTATAGTCTATTTATAGTTCGTTCACTACTAACTGTTATTATAAGTTACTATTAATAACACCTAAGACTGGAACTGTCCTCCTCCTAACAATCTTTAAGTTAATAGTAATAGCTACGTTTAATTAATATATAATAATATAAAGGTTATTTACAGTATATTTATAATACGTTTATAATATATTTACAGTTTAAGTTTTTAATTATATAATTATCCTTTAATATTATTTACTATTTTATCTTTTAAGTTAAGTCTTTATTATATTACCTTAAAATCTAAGTTAACGTTTTAATATCTTCTTTTTTTTATACCCTGTATATTATTAAAGTTAATATAATCTAATAACAGTTTACTTAAACCTCTCCCGTTATTATTAAATATCTTAACTAGGTTATATTCTTCTAACCTTTTAATTTCCATAATCCAGTTAGTAATAATCGTTACGCTTATTAAGTGTAAAAGCCTTACTTTTAAGTCTTACTAGTTATAAAGCTAAATACTGTATAAATTACTTTTATTATACTTTAAACACCTTAAGATTATATATATTACCGTTTCTAAGGTAATATTATACTGGCATTAAGGTAACACTACCTTAAGGACCTTTCTTTAATAAAGGAAAGCGTTTAAGCTAATCTTCTCTGTTTTAACTTACGTAAGGATAAAGCTTTAAGCCTTTATAAGTTCTTAATAAAGTTAAAGTAATATCTTACTTTTATTAAAATCGTATATATCCGTTACAGTAGTGATGTAACCGTAGCGTGTAAACGCCTTATACCTCTTTTTTCGTTATCTTTCCTTCCAGTTATAAAGGGTAGAGATATTAAAGTTATAATCTGTCCACTTCTCTTAATTTAAATTTTCCACTTTTCTTAGTATAAGCCTTAACTAGTCTTTTACTTATACAGTTTTCATCAGACTACTATTTACTAAAGGGGTATATACTGTTATACCCTGTCTTTATTTTACTTATTTAGTTATCTTCTTATTAATATTACGTAAAAGTTTTATAATTCTTATACGTTTAAGTTATTACTTAACTTTTATTATTTATTAGTTTAAGTAAATGTTAAGTAATAAGATTTAAGCTTCTAATTTTAAATTCCTTATTAAGGTCGATTTATACACTTTAAGTATAATCTACAGGTACTGTGTCTAAATGGTTTCTAACTTTTTAATTATCCCTTTTACCAGTCCTTTTAGCTTTATTAACGTATATTATATATTTACTCTATAAGTGAGAACACTTTTAATAACTTTAATGTAAATTTCTTAAACACAGACGGCTTACACTCCTTACGTTTTCCCTATAAGTTAAGTTAATATAAGGGTTTAAGTTTCCATTTTTCTAATAATCCTCTTTTAGTAAGCTTTCCAGTTAAGCTTTCTATTAAGCCAGACTCTTAAAAACCTAATTAACTCCACTAATATTAATCTTAAGTAATCTTCTCCTAGAATCTTTACTTTTTTAATTTATAAATACCTTGCTTATAAGAAGTAAATAAGCTTACTCTTCTTTAAATTAAACGTTATCCCCTTTTCCTTTACCCATTCCTTACAGATCTTATACACAGTTTTAAAGATCTTATAACATATTAACGTATCGTATATAAAGGCCTAAAGGTTTGTATTATCTGTAAAACTTAATATAATTAAACCTTTAATATATTTTAACTTTTTATATAATGTATTAATAAAGAGGATAAAAAAGATTATTAATAGGGGGGATCCTTAGGGGATCCTTTAAGTAATATCTTACAGCGTTAACAGCTTATTATTAAATAGTAACTAGGCCATTCTCTTATATATATAGCTAATTAATTAGAGGATAAGCTTTCTTTTAAACCTTAAATCTCTTAATGTAATAAATAGCCAGTTTTAATCTACTTTATTAAACACTCCAGTAATATCTAGTTACAGTAATAAGGCGTAAACTTTACATAATTATACTGTGTAAACGTTATTAATAATAACTTAGATAACTATATCTATTACTCTTTTCTTTTTAAATCTAAACTGGAGGTTAGGAAGTACACGGGCCATTTCTATTACAGTAAAGATCCTCTTTATTAAGATAGCTTTAATAATCTTCCCTGTTACGTCTAATAGGGTTATAAAGCGGTATACTTTAACGTGTTTCTTATTATTAATTAATTTCCTTAATTTTAACAGTATTATAATATATACGGTGTGCTAACGTTCTAGGTAATAACTAAAGTTGAAACTTGCTTATATAATCTTCACTAAAATGGCTAATAGTCTTCTATCCTTATCACAGGTCTTTAAAAGGCCGTTAAAGATCCCGTCTAGTCTTAGCACTTTTAAGGCGCTTACTCTTTAAATAACCTTTTTCACGTTTAAGTCCTTCACCTTCCAGTTTATTAATATAATCTTTAAGAAGAAGCCTGCTTTTTAGTTAAGGTCTTTAAGTTTTAAAAGGTCTACTTCTAGTACAAGGAAGAAGTATTTGCTAAGTTCTCTTATCTTCTTAATATAGGTAATAGTTATTTAAGGTCTGTTAAGTGTAGTGTCTTTTATAACTTACAGTGTTAAAATAGCTGGTGGTTTAAGGAGTTAATAATTACGTAATCTAGCCCAGTATTTAATATTTTACATTACTTTTAAGTCTTTATTAATTACTGTTTTATTAAGGGAACCTTATTAGCACCTTATTTACGCTTTACTAATCACTTTTTCTCTATACCTCTTAGCCTTCCTTAACTCTTTCTTTATAGTGTAAAAACGCTACGTTCTCTGTATCCTTTCCACTCTCCTTACGTCTTTTACAGCTCTCTTTATTTCATTATCCCACTATAACACTGTAATCCTTATATTCAGTTTCCTTTTAAGTACCGTAACGTTTACAATACGTAGGAGCTCCTTTAACAGTGTTTTAAAAGCTTTTTACAGTTTATAAATGTTATTTATATTAGTTAATATTATAAAGTGTTTTACTATTACCATAGCTATTATAATATTTATTATTTTATAACTATAACCTTCCTCTCTTTCTTTTTATTTTACTAGTATATCGTTAACCTTAACTGCTTACAGTACATAATCTAACCCTGACTATACTCTCCACACCTAGGTAGTTAACGCCTAGTGTATAGGACGCCTATACGTAGTATATTATATTATCTCTTTCTCCATTTCTACATTTAAGTCGTGTTAATTCCCTAAAAGAGGTCCTTAACGTTAGGTCTTAGTCTTTCACTAACCTCACTAACGGCTTAACCTCAGGGCTCTTACGTCCCTCCTTATCTTATACTGGGTTATATATGTTAAAGTCGCCTATTATAACTACTCTCCCTTAAGGCGCCTTCACCTTAATTTCAGTTAGGGGGATAACCTAGTTATCCAGTTTCTTACTTAGTATATAGATTAAGTAGACTGTAATGGCTTCCTCTTTATAACTAAACGTTACTAACACCCAGTCTGGGCTAGAGTTTATAATTTACGTTACATTAATAAGCCGTTTATTAATATATAGCGCTGCCCTTCCGTTATGGTAGATTATGCTGAATTTCCCTCCTTTTCTGCATCTTAAAGTGCTGGTAAACTAGCTTTAAGGTGGTTCTTATATCGCTATCAGGTTGTAATCGCTCCATGTTTCCAGCGCCTTGTTAAGTCTCACGTCCTTATTATCAATATTCCAATACAGTACTTTTAACTTCATTAACTGTTTTGTAAGGGGCTGCCTGCGAGTGGTGATGTAGCTGGTTGTGGGGGTTGTTAGACTCTATTAATAGTCACTGTTAGTCCTACCAGGGCTCCTGCGGGCCGCTGTCTGGGTGGGGTCGGTGTGGTCTCCGGGGCGTTGCTGGGGCTTGGTAGCTTCGTGTATTATGTGATGCTGTTACTGTTAAGTATTCCTGCTTTCTTCAGGAGATTAGGTCTCCCTGCCTTAGCCTATAGGATTTGTCTTCTCTTGTTAGCCACCTAGTTTCCGTATCCCCGCGTGACTGTAAACTGGTCGGCTGCGGTGCGCTTACACTCGGTGATAGGGGTGAAGTTCGGGTTCTGCTTGTTCCTTTCCCTATGCGGTTTTTCGTACGTTGTGGCTCTGTCGAGGAAAATCGCTCTGGCGCGCTCGCGGTGGATAGTTAATAATTACTAAATAAAGTAAAAGAGATGTGAAATATATAATTATTAAGTACAGTGCTGAGGCATTTAGAATTGGAAGTTTATATCGCTATATATAGCAGCCCCGGCTTTAATAAATATAATTCCATTACCTTCTATAATCTAATATAGGAAACTATTTATACTCATACCTTTTCTTTCTTCACTATGTCTTTTGTGATAATTTTTATAATAGTTCACCTTTACCCTACCTACATTTTAAATAAGGCAGTGGCTATTAAGGGATTTATTTTTTGAAAATAATCCGCTTTAACGTATTGAATAAGTAAGTGCACCACTTTTTACTACCTAATGATAAATATCTTTAATTACAAGTTATGACCCCATAATTAATTAACCTGATAAGAAACCATATGTAACTCTATTTGTAACTATGTCATAAAACATGTTGGAAGCACTGCACTCTGGATTCTATATAATTAAAAGGGTTGTAACTGTGTGGTTATATTGTTTGTGCGGCTCTTGCCAAGCGTAACCATCACTTTATTAACTGGATTAACCATTCGGCCAAATAACCTGTACTATGCCTAAAGCAGCTCCACTGCGCACTTTATCCCTAAATAAACTTATTTATTTATAAGAATGTCCTCTTTCCTTAGTGCTTGTGGAATTTTAACACCTAAGACAGTCGCGTAGCCAATATCTCAAATATGTAAACTTTTAACGAATCTTGTTAGAAATACTACACTTATGGAAATTGTGGTTATAATTATATAATTATCTTGTGTTAGTTTTAAGAGCCTTTATTATAGTTGTGGATGGTGGCAAGCTAATGCGCGTCAGATTGCACGGCTGTGGCAACTCCTTACAAATCTACAGTTCTAGTAGTTTCTAGACCCTACTTCTATCAGTTCTGGCTAAGGCTAGAAACTCCTTCTTTCTGACAGATCTGCGTAGCTATCTTGCGCAGCCATGTCTACTAAGAGCAACATTAGACGACGAGGTACCAGGTTCCGCTCTTATAGTGGACTTCTGGCGGCCCCTTGAATAATCGAGAATTCCCTACCGATGCGGTTCCCAGACCTTGCGTGCTTGTGCGTTGTCGAATGCGAACTGCGCCTTGGGCCGCACTTTCCACCCGCCTCTACTTTGGCAGGGCCTACACTCTCCCTTAATGCCTCTCTATAGGCTAGAAGGAAGCGTGCATGTGCGTCCTTGCTGAAGATCTCGCCGGCTCACCTGCACATTCTAAGGATTGGCCTCCATGATAGACATGACCCGAAAGCACAGTAGATAACCATGTCCGACTTCTAGGACGAAGCTGTTAAGACAGAATTACTGAAGCGTATGATGTCTGTAAAACGGTCAGCAACGCCCTAAAATAGGAAGTGACAGAGCCACCTGTCCTGCAGCGGCTGGAGGTGATTATATTCAACCTTATATCGAACCCCACTGCCGGGGTTTTATTAACTTCTGAGAGAATGAACTACGGGCTGCTGGGAACTTATTATGCCACAAGCTGCTCCCAGCCACGCGTCTGAATTGTCTGAAAGTCCATCTTATCCCCTGTCGGTCCTGGGTGCGGCCCTGACCATTCGCGCTCTCGCGCATCTTCGCCCCTCGTCTAGCTAGATCCAAATTTGGTTTTAAGCCGCGTAGGCCGGGAGCACGTTTCGTCTGCGTGTTGGTGATGGAGAAGGACGCGTTGCCCTACCGGACCGTTTTGTCCGAGGTATCATCAACGACCAGGGTCTGGATGGACCGTAGGTCCGGAAAGCGTTAAATGGAGAGGGCGGTATAGTGAGAGGCTATAGCCATTTGGGGGGCATCATCAATATATCATGGCTGATGGCATACAATCCATAGTTGGCGACCCAGCATGATACTATTCACGATGTTCGACTCTCGCAACAAGTATATTTTCATGCATCGAGTAGTGTCCGGTTCCTTCACCCCGATTACCAATGTTTGACCGGACTGCCAAATCGCGGCAATATACGAGGACGGGAGCCCCAAGCTTGTTAGGGCAATGGTGGAACATTAATTGAGACACAGGCCCTTATTCTTTGGCCTGGTTATGCATAGGTCTTAGACTTTTTACTATCTGCTTGTGCCATGCATCCCAAAGTTCTCCGTTCGTGGAGTTTATCAACTTTATACAGTGAAAACATCGCCTTGCCTGCATTTTTCAACGTTTTCCTAATGCGTCTTGACTAAGCTCTGAGTGCTGAGTCAGAAAATGAGATGGCTTAGGGGCTGGATCGTTTGATGGCCCGGGTGCAGGGAGGAAACCCTCGGGGGGGCCAATGAGCGAATCAATTCCATGGTTCTCATCATCTGCTGGGGGAGGTAGGGTGTAGCCATCGGCCCAATTCAGATCCCAGCCACCATCCTCAGTATCGATATTCCCGATGTCGCCGTCCCCAAAATTGGGGCACAAGTTGAAGAAATTGTTCAGCTCGCCATTGGGATCATCCGCCGATATTATGTCGAGGATCACTGCTTGGCTGCCATTGTTACGGACTCCTTGCCGTTCTGATTCTGGCACCGCTGTGTCAGTCATTGCCGGGAGGAGTGCTCCGTCTGCGATGGGCGGGGTTATCTGCGCTATTCCCTCTGCTGCAGCCGGACCACTGTTTCCCTCGAAGCCGGGATAGGCCATAAATCGCTGGTACATGTCAAGTTGTATCCTTGGAAAGACATCCGCAATCTTAGCAATCATGTGGCTCCTCTCTTGTTGTGGCAACAACGATATTATGCCACGCAGCTCGTAAACAAGCCTTTCTTCCAGCCCATCTCGTACTCTCTTGGGTAGATGGCCAGTGGGAAAGGCGTGGTAGGTTTTTGGGTCTGGGTCTTGGCTTGGATCCTCCAAATCTAGACGCGAAATTGTTAGCAGCGTGACCCCAACAGCAGACTCAAAGATTTATGTAGACATACACGGCGACGGGATGGGATCATCATCGGGAAACAGAACCTGGTACATGTCGATCCACTTCTGCTCCTCGCTCCGTTTCTTTCTACGGACTCGGAGCAGTTTTTCTTGTTCTTCAGTCACACCGTCAGGCGGGCTCAGGGGCCCATCCCGAGGCTGGCAGGCGACAGGCATGTACGCATGGTCTTTAAGCACGTCGTCTGTCTCGAACCGCTCGTGACACCTTTGACACTTGAGGCGGGGTGCAAGGTGGCGGCGATAGATATGCTCTCTGCGGTGAGTCAGTGATCGAATATCAGTTTGTTAGAGTGGGGAAGGGTCAAATACTTCACGCGATGTGAACTTAGCCATCCACTTCCCCTACATGTCGGGTCCGAGCCATACTTTATCTGGTCGTGCTTAAAGAATGGGCAGGCAAATTTCCTTCCCTCAGTTCGTTCTTTTCCTTGATGTGCTCCATTTTCCTCGCCCCCGTCTTTTCCATCATCGTCGCTCCCCCTGCCTGTTCCATTGCTGTCGCGCTGATGCGATGTTCGCCTTCTTTTGGGCTGGTTTCTGTCATAACCACCAGGACTGCTCGAGACCCCATGGCCAGAGCCGCCGCCGGAGCCCTCTGTGCCATTATCACCTCCGCCGCTGTTATGCTCTATATCTCCTGACTGAAGTTGATAGATCCCTGGACTATCCTCGGAAGTTGTTCTTAGTAGGTCCACTGAGCTGGGTGGAGCATCTGTCGATTTGGAGGAAGGCGTGGAATCTGCTGAATCGTCGGAGAGTGAAGGTTTGGACCTCGTATGCTCTGCTGATGCAGGCAACACCGATAACTCTGATACCAAGATAACCTGAGACGGCACAGCTGGCACAAGTTCGGGGGGATTGGGCATGGTGTCTGCGCAGGCACTTTGGACAAGGGGCTCTGTTGGAGCGGCTGACTTTGGGCGAACAACAAGCTCCTTTTCTTGGGAGCTTCCCACGGCATGCGTATGCGTTCTAGCGATGCGAGCTTCCCAGGGACTGTCCGCCGTGCTTTTATCGTTGTAGTGCGGCATTAGTTCGGCCCCCACCGCCCATTCTCGGTTGGCTCCAGTCAGCAGCTCGTGGGATTTTTCGATGATTTCAGTTGGGTAACAAAAATCGGAGAGTCTTTTGCTCGGAGTCATCACCAGGTTCACCCAGCGGATAACATCCTCCACCATCGCGCGTTGCTCCTCGGCAGTCTCATCCGGATCACAATAAAGACGATGTCGAGACTTGGAGAGGCACCTAGAAGAATACTCCGAACTCGTTTCAGTTGGGGGTTCTTTACCAACCCAGCTTGTCGGGACAAATTGGTTGCTGGACTGTGTCAGCACTGTGCTCTTTTACATCAAGTGGGAACGCCTTGTCCTACCTGAGTCTTAACTGAACGTCGACTGTATTATCCATCGTCAACGCCATGGAGCCAGCGCCCGAATCAGTATTTCTGTCACTGCCGACCATGTTAGGATTCTCGACGACTGGAGCTTCCGAGTCTCCACCAACAACATTCGAAGGGGAGGTGTTGCCTTGTGGCGAAGATGGTTTGTCGTCCACCAGTCGACCATCAAATGTCACCCAGGCATTATCCTGGGTAGCGGATACAGCTATCGCGTCAGCAGCGCTGCGGTCTAGCTTTCGGGCCGCCCCTAAGTCGCGTGTCAAAGAATAAGCCATTCCAGAGAAGTTGCCGCCATTAGACTTGGATTGGATCGACATCATCGACGTTGCCGGTTTTTCTTCGCATTGGGGATCTAGCTCTTGCGGCGATTCACATGAGGGGTTTACGATCGCCATGATTGCAGATTTCGGACCCAAATAGGGAAATCGAGTCGATAGCTGGGGCGGCCGTAGAACTCTGTGCGCATTGCGCATTACGCGACTCGCAGCACACCCAGCATCTCTACCCCGCAAAACTTCAGTGAGAAATGCCACATTACACGTGACTTGGGAATCTGCAAGCAACGTTGTAAAGAAGCTTCTCTCATCTGAGAATACCACGGCAATAAGGCCGTTCACTTGGTGTGAGAACCACGAAGCGAACGAAGAAGTAGTGAACTGTGTTCTTGATGTCTATGGGAGGAAGCCAACGAAGGAGAAATCCGTTGAGTCACGATGGTTGCCCTGCGACTCCTCGTGGGTCATCACATGACTAGACAGAACCGGAAGGACACTAGGCTCAATTGAGAAAGAGGGGCATGCCAGAAACACTGTCTTGGAAATCGTGGTTGCCATCGTGTCATTCTATTGCTTGTTCGGTTCTCTGGCGGAGCCAGAGAGCCTCTTATTATAGCTGTGAATGGTGGCAAAGTTGGTAGCAAATGGTTACGCACACCAGCTGAAATGCCTGCGTCAGTTCAGCTTCCATTGCCACACCTTCCATGGTGTTCTGGCCTCTGGTCAGAACCCCCTTATTTCTGACATGGCATTCGCCCACAAAGGTCGGGCCTGAGCGCCAGCCTTCGGCCCTGACCTTTCTTTCTTCATTCTACTATTTCATGAATTGACTTGATCACTGCTCTGGATCCCTCATCTCCCTCATCGCCGTGACATTAGGCCTGTAGGGCCCTGTAAGCCGGAGGCTTACAACAGGGTTGCTTAGATTACACTAAAGGGTACACACTAATGTAATAGTTCTTGTAAGTCCGGGGGCCCACTTTTTGACCACTCCTGTTTTCGACCACCGTGTCCAATCTCACTGCTATTTCGACACCCTCCGACGAACCTTAATTTCTCTCCCATTTCGAATGCAACCTTTTCCATTCTTTCCACGTAGTAAAAGCAGCTATTGGAGATGCAGTGGACTGAATTTGACATGCGCACGGCCTGCGCAGCGGTTAAAGCAGGTCTACTAATTTGAAAAGCTGTACGACGGTATGCCATTCCGTATACTACCTTCCGAGGCCGATTAGCTGGCTACCTTCTATACGCAGTGGCACACTAAGATTACCAGAGGCTTTCTATAGCTTAGGAGGACCTTTTGGCCGAGTGGATTCTTTTTTAGAACGACCTTAACAACCCCCTTTTACATATAACAATTCGAGAGCTAGCCACTAGAATTTCTATTAAGCGAGGAGACTCTTACTGTATTAGAAAACGTTAGGTTCGATATTTCATTAACAGGTACCTAGTTATTAAGACCTAGAAGTTACGGAGGATAGATGCTGTATGTGTGGAGATTATTTATAAATAGTTTAACTACCTTTAAATTCTAGCTATTTAGAGAATTCCACCTAATATAAGTGGAATATGGATAAAGCCAGCCTAATAGAGAGCCTGGAGAGTAATAGCTATGTTGTTAGAAGTGTTAAAATGTGTTTAGTTATGTTAAAAAAGTTAAATTCGCATACCTAGATCAGTTTTATTAAGTGTATCTCTGCCTTAAGGGTATTGCTTAATCTAGTCGTTATTTATATAGGGGCTTTCGTGTAATAACAGTGGTTTCTAAAGGCTAAAGGTCTTTATTAAGGCTAGTTTTTTTAGTTATATAAAAGGGGTAGACTACTGATAATATCAGCCTTAAATAGCTAGTTAAAAATTATCCCCTTAATAACCCCCTTGGATTTTAACTAATGGTACCTTCTTATTCTTAACGGCTACTATAGCTATATAAAGTATAAGTTTATATAGTAATACTTTAGTAATAAGATCTAGCTCCTCTATTTGCCAGTATATTACTCCTACGTGTTATCACTATTAGATTTAAGTGTGTTCAGCTTATTAAAGAATACGTATCGGAGCTTAATTAATGCTTAATAATACAAAAGACTGGAGGAACTATCTATAGTTAGTAAAAGAATCTTTCTAAAGTGTTATTCTTAAGTATAAAGAGTTAGGCTTTCAGATTGGAATATTTAGAATGGTTAGAAAGCTAAAGGGTTATAGCTAGTTAACATAAGTAAGCCGTTAATAAGCTGGAATTTAGTGGAAAATAATAAGGCCTTTAAGCTATAAAATAACTCTGGCGCTATTATAAAGCTCCTGATTCCCCATAGGGCTAAATTAGAAGATTATGGTTACGCATGCCCTTGGATTTTGACTCCTAAGAAGGTTAAGGAGCTGAAGGCCCTTTCAAAGTCCTTAAGCCAACTTACTTTAACGGAGATGTTTTGTTTCAGAAGATTGAAAAGGCTTTTAATGAAAAGGACTTCTAATTAATTATGTAGAGACAAAAAATCAAACAGCTGGAAGCTACTGTTAAGAAGTTAATGCCTAGTAAAAGGAAGAAAGTGGTTCGAGATCTGAATTCTGTATTTATAGATATTGAGAAGATTTATAAAGTTTAGAAAAAGGTATGGCAAATTTCGTCAGAATCTTTAAATTCCTCAGAAACTAAATCAGAAAGTTTAAAGACATTAAATTATATTGTTGTAGAGATATAAGTAGTTAAATAGAGTAGTTTTTCATATCCCTGTTTATTACACATTAGTTGTGTTAAACTTCAGGAACCCGCAGGGCTATAATACAGCGGCTGTGGCTTAGAGAAAGAAGTGCATACTAGTCCAAGCCGTACTACAGTGCTGTAGGCACTATAGGAAGCAAATGAAGGCCTGAATTACAGGGCAGTGCCACTGTAAATAAGGGTGTCACAGCGAATATTAATGCTGGAAACAAGAGGATCCAGAAGGCAGTGCCTTGTACAATGACTGGATTGGAGTAGAGTTGCTTGCTTGAAGAAGACTACATACAGGAGAGTTCAAGGCCTATTATAGGCTGTGGGAGGCTCAACAGGAGCCCTGTGGGCCCTGGAGCCTTCTAGAAGGTTTGGCTTCGCAGTGCGAGCCGTGGCTGCAGGGTACGCAGCAGTAGAGGGCAGCTGGAGCTAAAAGTTAACAAGTTAAAAACAGGGGTAGTTAAAAGTGAGCCCCTGGACTTATTACTTATAACTCTTTAAATTAAAAGCTTAAAGGGCTTATAGATCTTATACCTGTATTTAATTTAACAATTAGAAAATTTAATTTATAAAGCAGCTTAGATATGACAACCTTGCAGGCCGCTAGTTAGACCGGCACAGCCCGAAGGATCTCCTGAGCAGGAAGCACAGTGATTGTCAACAGTGTCGCACCGTGAAGGCACACTGTATGCTCTGCTGCTCTGGTCGCTCTGTTACAGAGCAGCGGAGTAAGTAGAACAACTATGCTTTGTTGCTCTAGCAGCCCCATAACGGAGCAATAGAGCAAGGTACGAAGTACCTTAGCAGATAGCTAGTATAAATAGTTATCATCGTGGACACGATGGCTGTAAAGGACTCTAGTTCCTTACGCTAGTATTACATTATTTATTTATGTCCCATTATTCAGACTCACCTCTGTGCATTATAGTAATAGCGACTTATAGTGATAGTGTACTCCCGTCTAGGAGTGCTAGCTTAATAAGCCGCCTTTGGAACGCCTAATAGTCTTTGGCATTCTTAAAGATTAGTGGCTAAGAGCCTTGCACACTAACTCGTAGTGGTTAACAGGATGAACCACTAGTAAGCAGGTTAAGTGAGAGATGAGGTGGTGGAACAGGGTAGCTTGGTAGTAGACTCTGGTATAGTTGGTAGTATCTTCCATCTTCCGACTAGTGCTGTGAAGGCACTAAGCTGAATTAGCATGTTCGGATAGTTATGTAGAGTAGGTAAATCACGTGACAAGGTAATGTCCAAAGATGGAAAGAATCGGAGTTGAATTGGTGTAATGAAGGATGAAGAGAGGAAAGCTCTTTTAGAGAGGGGGACTCTTCTTTATATATCCAGTTCTCCGGATCTGCTTTTCCAACCCACTTCGAATAAGGTTTATTATTTAGGTTTATTTCGGCTGTTATTACTGTTATCTTCAAGAGAAACGTGCCGTTAACCTTGATAAGGAAAATCTTATTATAAATCAAAAGATAAGAAAAGCTTATATTAAATAAAGTTATATATAAGTTTTATACTCTATTCTTTAGCCCAAACACCCTCGGCTTATTTAAATCTTATTAGAGCCTAGTTTCGGCTATATTAAACCTTAAATTAGGATTTACATAACTTTTGACCCTCTGGACTTCCAGCCTAGAAATTCCAGAAATGGAATAATATTTTATAGCTATTAGATATGCAGTTATATTACTTTAGGGTACGCAGTATGGTTATAGCCAATTGCTTATTAATGCTTTATAAAGTTAATGGTTTTAAATACTGTGATTTATATACTACTTTACGATAATGAAATGTTATTAATATTAATTAATTTATTATAATTGACCCACTTTTACTTAATAACTCAAGTCACACTTAACTAACTTGCAAGTCAGGCTAGTCTGACTTAAGTCACTGCTCTGACTCGACTTGGCTTCAGTTAATTCCAAGCCTGGTCCGCAGCAATGAACAGGCTCTGTTAGAGCTGGCAGCACTATACATCAAACGGAAAACTGGCACCTCCAACCAGATTGGCAGCTGTCGTAGCGCCTTCCGCTGCGACATGCGACTGGGCACAGCAATCTCAAAAGCTGCAGCGCTGGAAAGCAGGGTCTGCCGTCGAGGTAGCCATCGGGTTCGGGGCCGGCCAAGAACAGTCCAGGTTCTCAGTCAGCCTAGACGATTTTGTCCAGGAATGTGATGCTAGGTTCAGCCCCGCTTTCGTCGCCAAACTGGTTGGAAAGCGCTCAGTCTTTGAACACCACCTTGATTTCGGCCCAACTGGGGAGTCACCATCGTCACTGGAGCTCGCCATGTCTGCGTATGAGAATGACTCTTTCACTTTTCTTCTGCGCCTCGACTCGAAGAAAAGGACCGCCCGGGCCGTCGTCTTTCTGATGCTCCATGGGTCGTTACGGGACGCAGACGCCCCCTTATCTCTCGATCATTTTGTCGAGCGGCTGCAGAAGAACGACGCTTCCCTCGGGAGGGACCCTCTGCTGCTCGCAAATTGCATCCTGGCCTTCTACCAGTACCGATCGTACTCGTACGTCAACTGGCGAAAGGATCTGTACGACATGGAATCACGCCTTGGCGTCACGGAGAGGGCTGATGTTTTCAAGGAAACGGGTTACAATAAATTGTTCTTCGATTATGACCGACTCAACATGGATCTCGCCGGGCTCTCAAGGCGGGCCGCGGAGACGTCGCTCTCGGTTTCCACAACCCTGCATCAAGCAACGGCACTCCTTCGACTTGCCGAAGTGCTGGAAAGCTATAAACCTGCCGCAGTGAAGGCATCGGCCACGACAGAAGAAATCCGCTCCAGCATCCTCGAGCCGAGCTCTTCCTCCAAAATCCACCATGGTCCACAGTCAAGTCGAGAGTATGCGTGCGGTGCTGTATTATCGAATCACGAAGCACGACTCGAACTCCATGAAGACCATCGCGGTAGCAACACTCTTTTTCCTTCCCTCCACCTTCGTGTCGTCCATCTTCTCAACCGGCCTCTTCAATTTCCACGCCGACGAAGGGGATCGGCCACAGGCAATCTCACGCTAGGCCTGGGTGTATCTGTTTGTATGTCTTTTGCTCACTGGCGTTACGCTTCTTCTCTGGCTCGTATGGTATCGTTGGGGTCGCTTGTGGTTGGATACGCTTCGTCTCACGAGTGTGTGCACGGATGATGAGGCTCAGAAGAGATAAACCGCATGTTGGATTGGTCGGGTTACAAGGACGAAATGGCATAGATGTGCGTTCGTTTTGGTGGGAGAACTATCAAAGGAGCAGACGTCGTTGACGAGTGAAGGCGACCAAGCCGGGGCGGCAGAGCGCTTGGCTGAGCCCTTGTTCGTGCTCGGGAATGGTCAGGCTGCAGGCAAAGATGTACATGCCCTCCATGTAATAGCAGCCAACGTCAACAAGGCGGTACTTGATATAGCGCTCGAGGTTGAGGAAGGTACTTTTGAGGTTGCTCGCGGCGAGGCCGGTGGTCTTAGTGCACTCGTATTAATCCCTCCAGGCATTCATGGTGATCTTGCCGCGGACAGGGTCAATGGAGAGGATGCGGGCGATGATCCAAACCTGAATCTGGCGTGCGTTTTTGCTCGAGGGGCGGCGGTCGGCGCTGCCGGTTGTTTCCATCTCAGATTTGGCGACCATGGCGCAGCTCTGGTTCATGTCGTCGAGCGGGATGAAGCCGCCGGTGTAGCCTACCTCGGCATCGCCCTTGAATGACCCCTCGTAAATTAGGCGTCATCCTGGAGGAAACCGTATTCGGTGGCATAGGTGATGACGCTCAGCCGGTCGGGGAGGGTCTCGGGATGATCATGGGGATGGAGCCCCATCGCTCGTGAAGACCGCCCTTGTAGGTGGGGCTGGCCGGCCCGATCAGCTCCCGCCAGTCTTCCAGGGCGCCGACCATGGCCAGGTCCATATCTCTGTCGTCATTCTGAACGCGGGCTTCCATCCCAGGGCAGAGGCCCCAGGTGTCGTACGTCGAGGGATCGACAACAGACGAGTGTTTACAGTCGGTATTCATCTTGACAGATCCCACGGCATGAGGGGTAGTCTAAACGGCCAAGGTGAATGCGAGAATATATACGCAGATATCCTGGAGGACGGGACACCCCCAACCTGGAAGTGGGGAGGGCCATCCGATTGGCACAGCTCGCGAAACATTTGCTCTGCTAGGCTGCTATTGGTGACAGTGGTCTGTACATATGCAGATGTGATGCCATTGTGTGGCACTGAGATAAGGACATGCGTTGCGCATTTTCGACTTAGGGGTTGGAAAAGCCGGGCATATGATCCGGTGTGAAAGGGTTACTATTAGCTTGGCCTTTCTTGACCCCCCTCAGTACTTCGCAGCAAACAGCATTATCGGGCCCCCTTTGCTGCCTCATGGGTATGATCTCAGTGGGCCAACAAGTTCCTCCCGAGGCATGCTTGCATTGGCGCCGGGAACCTGTTGCAATCAACGTGTCAATAAGGCGCCAACACTAGAGTTAGAGTTACAAACAGAGGCACTCACTTTGTGAACAATAGAGAAGGGATCCCAGTCAGGATTGACATGCGGTGTATACTCAACATTGTTGACAGAGTTGTTGACAACCGGGTCCCCGTAGATGTGTCTCAAAAAGGCAACCATCATGTCCATGCCGGCCGAAACACCCGAGCTAGTCCATATCTTGCCGTCATGCACCCACCGTGCACTGGGAACCCACGTGATGTTTTTGCCGTGTCGGGTGACATTATCCCAGGTGCCCTTTGTGGCCGTGGCGCGTCGGCCTTCCAGGACGCCAGCACGAGCGAGAAAGCCAGCGCCCGAGCAGACCGAGAGCACATGCTCGGTTGCGTTGAAGCGAGAGACAATAAAGTCCTCAATCGACCTGTCCTTTTGCTCAGAAAGGGTCAAGTCACCGATTCCACCCGGGACAACGAGGATGTCCAGCGGTGGAGCCGTCTGGAATGAATGTGTGGCCACGATCTGCGCATCGATCATCCCCGACATGTCCATTACCATACCATCGGGGCCGTGATGTACAGGCGGGCGGCTGTGGACAGCTCCAACATCCTTTGCGATAACCGAGAGGGTGATGCTGAATGGCCAGGACAAATCAGACAAGAACTGCAACGGACCAAACACATCCAGGATTGTAAATCCGGGGAAGACGACCTGAATCCCCAGCAAATTAGTACTTTTTGTCGTTTTTGCGTCATCGTCTCACATTGCTTACATAGCCAACGGACAAGGTGCGGTTGGCATTCCGCTGTTGTTCTGCGGTGTAGGGGTAATCTTGCGCGACCGAGAGCTGGGAGCATTGGGCTAGGATGGCCAACGCTGAAGCAAGAGTGCGAATTTGCGCCTTCATCGTGACGAAAAAGCTGAGCGATGATTCACTGCCAGTGATCCCTATGTCACAGCACAATCATGATGATGTTCTCTGCCTCTGATTTATACCTGGCTGTTTGCCAAGGCATTAACATCCCGAAAGACTAGGCCTCCCAAGCGAGGTGCGATCATAGTAATTATCGTTGAGCAAGTTCAACATTGTGAAGGATTCCGCGAGAATAGCCTCAAGGCAAGTTGGGAGTGGGTGCCGCATTGCTGACGAAAGACGATCGACTCGGGCTTGAAGCAATCTATAACTGCGCAAATAAGAGCATGTTTACCGCCTGTGCGGGTTGATGCAAATGCCACCCCGCGTCTCCAACCCGCCCCGCTGCAATGCAGTCAGCTTGAATTGATTGCCAGCACACACATCGACAGGTATCATGTCCGAGTGTGCTTACCTAGATAATCTAACTACAGCATGAATGCGAACCAACAGCCCGGAAACAAATAACATGCACCAAGGCACGGGCACGAGGGTCAGGTATTTTGACAAACCCACGCCTGGCTGCATTTTGCTCAAATCTACTCAACAGGCTGGTTTGGGGCATTCCCGTTTCGCGCAATGAAAACAGAAGCGGTGCGGGTAATATCCGCGACCGCCGGCTCTAATCCTGATTGCCCGGTCTATCTAACACACCAAGGTAATATTACAAGAATCCAAGCTGCCCTACCAAACTGCCAGACCGAACTCAAGCCAGCACAGCACCAACACCGGCAGCAATCGCAAATCCAGCGAGAAGACTATTGGACCTGCAACCCGATCCAGCCAACGAAGGCGGAGATGACGTGGCCGTCTTGCTCTGTGTTGCTGTCGTCGACGTGCTAGCCGTGCCCGAGGACGGCGTGCTTGTCTTGGAGGCTGCGCCGTCGGCGCTGCTGCTGCTGCTGCTGCTGGTGGTGGTGGTCTCGAAAAAATCCTTGATGTTCAGGATCTGGGTCGCGTTCGAGTTGTCGCCCTGGCTCTGCGACCTCTCGAAGCTTGCCCAGCTCGGAGTGCCCTTGGACCCGTCCTTAAGCGAGGTGCACAGCGACCACATGGCGTTGGTGGCGCAGACGCTCTGGCCGTCGCTGAAGACGTTGCCCCCGGGATTGGTGCACGAGGTGAAGAGCTGGGTGATCATGGTGGCCAGGTTGGCGTAGAAGGAGTCGGGCGGGGCGCCGTTGCCCAGGCACGTCGTGCACTTGCTGAGCCACCCGTACCACGCATCGGGCTCGCTGTTGGGGATGCAGATGCACTGTTTTATCTCGTCGCCGATGCCTCCGGGCCGCTTGATTGTCTCGCACTTGGTGATCGCCTTGTAGATTGGCCCGCACTGGCAGTCGTCGAGCTTGTTGGGGCCATTGGCCACCTGCTGCGCCGCGACGAGGATCGTGCTGGAAAACAGCGCTGCAAGCACCGTAAGCTGAGAGAGGCGAACCATTTTCCTTTCCGTGCAGCGAGGAGAGTTTAAAAGTCAAAGACTTCCAGGTTTTAGAAGGGCCAACAAGCGGTTTTATTAGTGGCAGGAGCTGCCCTTGACACGGGTTCCACAACCGGCTCATTTCCGGCAAACAGGGTGGAATACGATCTCCAGACAGATACCAGGTTGTGACAGGGGTGTTGCCCCACAGCATGGCGAACCTCATTGGCCTTGATCGCCGAGGATGTAAGCATCGCTCATCATCACGAACTCATCGTTTGGATCGACAGAGGATGTCACCCAACCGAATGGTCAGGTGACTGACTAGGTGCGAAACTAAATTACTAAACAGTTGGTATCGCCGGGCTATTTACCATCTTGAGCTGCGCCTTTTTGGTGATTCTTGAAGGATATGGCTCTTGTTTCTTAACCTTGCGTGTAATTATACTGATAAACGGAGATAAGTTGGAGCTTGGGCGGCAGATAAGAACGTCAATCCGCCCACACAGGCAACAAGTTCTAGCCCTTTCTCGCATCACAAGAGGCGCGTGCGCGACCTGTCGCGATGGGGCTGCTGGTCGTTGGGTTGTGGAGCAATGTGACAGCAAAAAGGGCAAAAATGACATACAACACCAGGGATTCGCTGGTCGTCACCGACCCAACTACTAGTCTGGCCCTCACTGGCTTATCTATGGGAGAGCAGACGGGATCCCGAGTTCTCCAGTGGGTATGGTCGTATGTGACAGATTCTCTGTGTTGGTCTACATATGAAGGGTTAGTTAGAAGGGGGTGCACCTGCCTTTGCACTGAACTTTGACATGCACCAGGCACCTTGAAGAACTGGCAAGACCCACAAGGTGCACGTGGTCAAGGAAAGAGCGTCTCGGTCCCCACTTGGATGATTACCACAGAAGCCAATTACTACGGAGAAATGGCTACCAACTCCCTTCGACTCTCTCGATCCGGCTTCCTCAACCTCGCAATGCCGTACCGGCCCGCCTCCCCCATCTGCTTCCGGATGGTGCCCGTCACCTCGGAGTCCTTCATGTCGCCCGCGCGCTGCAGCAGCGGCAGTGTCGCATCCGAGACAACCTGCGACACGGCCTGCCAGCTGTTGCCAAGCATCGTGTGTCGCGTCGCGCGCAAGAACCACACCGTCACGCACGCCATGGCCAGCAGATGGCAGCCCAGCACGGCGACAACCCCGAAGAAGCCTCCCCACCGCTGTGGCGCAAACACCCGAACCGACTGTGCGTACTGCGCCTCGCCCGCAAACACGAACCGGCCGAGCGAGTCGTAGAACTTCTGCCGCGTCATCACATTCAGCCAGCTCTGCAGCGCGCGCGCCGGGCTGCCCGTCTCGGCGAGCGTGTCCGAGAACAGCGCGACATGCGTGGGGTGGCCCACGTCATTGTCGAGCGCGGAAGCCATCATGGCCGATGGATCCACGCTGCAAGCTGAGGGGTTGCTCCCACACCGCACCGTCTGAAGTTCGGGGAAGAGCTCCTCCGGCACGAGGTTGAACTCGGCACCCCCATTCAACACATTGAGCGGCGCAGTCCAGTTTGTGGCGCCAAAGTCAAGGTCCATGACGCCGCGCTGCTGGCGGGTGAGGGTTGACGATCCTGCCGTTGCGTTGAGCTGTCGCCGTACGGCCGCCGTATCATACCTGAGCGCCCACACATCGGCGATATCCGATTGTGCCCCGCGGACACCGCCCTGCCACGCCAGAGCCGGCTCGGGCCCATCCGACTGGCTGGTCATGGTCACGTTGCTGTACGCCACGCCGATGTTGTTGGCCACACACGTTGACACGGAAAAGGTGATGCCTTCCAAGCCTTCGATGCTTTCCATTCTTGTTTGATGCCAGGGCCCTTCCTTTGACACAGCGAGCGCATCCTGCGGGATTTCATATCCCCGTGTCTCGTTCTGGTTGAGAGCTTGAGGTCTTTTGAAGTATGTCTTGGTCCCAAAGTCATCCCAGTTTATCCTTTTCCCCATTGACGTGGTGAGCTTGAAGACAAAGAAGATCGGCGGGATGTAACTTCTGGACCGCATCGGCCGTGTAAACGCCGGGCCGAGCAAAAGAGGACTCAACTGGTCGCCTACAGCAGTCGGCACCCTGACGGTGCAAACGGTGATGTTCGATGGTAGCCCGATCGCAAGGTAGGTGCGTGGGACATGGCAGTAGAAGGGAACCTGCTTCCCTGTCATTTCGCCCTGTAGTGGCGGGGGGAGGTCCTGGCTACTGTCGAACGTGGCAATGCCCCTGAAGGCGAAGAGAGCAGTGGAGGTGGTACCTCGTGAGCCTAATGTGCTGTTAAAGCTCAGAAATGTCAGGTTCCGAGGTGCGACGCAGACGACACGATCGTCAAACACGACAGCCGGCCCCGTATACTCGCGCAATGTCTGTCGTTGGACGCTGTCTGCCATGGGTAGGGGAACGCGAATTGCGAAGCCGGTGTCATCAATATGCTCGCCAACTAGACGGCTGCCATTTGTGTACTCGGCGAATCTCGGATACTGGACTGGGGGAGACCTCCAGACGTCCATGGCCGTGCTCGCCGAGTCATTTCCGTACGTTATCAGGGATGTGGTAAAAGGTGCGAGAATCGCAATGTCGCCAAAGTCGGACAGCAAAATGGACGAGGCAAAGGTCGACGCCAGCGCTGTCAGACTCATGGTGACGATGAGGAAAAGTCCAAGGGGGCCCAGTGATCTGACGATGCCACGACCTCCGGAGAAGAGCAGGTTGATTGGCTGAACGCTCACGGCGCGGATGATGGAGAGGAAAGCACTGTCGCCGAGACTGACATGATGCTGTTCGAGGACGACCGACGCCACCATGGACATGGCCACGCCGGCCTGTAGTGAGACGGCGGTCCGGATGGCCGCCGCACAGAGCGTGACGGTAATCGGGGCCCATCCCCGGCTGACGACGGACTTCCAGATGTAGCCAGGGTCGCCCTGGTTGACTGCGATGGAGGCTCCGGACCACAGCACCGCTAGGAGTGCCGTCGCTGCGACGATGGCTGCCACGCCGAGCGTTAAGATACAGAGTCGCGCAAGCCCAACCGAATCGCGTATGGATGGGCGTCTTTTCTCGTTGGCCGGCGCAGTTGCTCCGTCAAGAAACAGGTCTTGGGCGTCGTAATGATCCGTGTGGGATTTCCCGTCTAGCGGGGATGCGCCGAAATCAAGCGCTGAGTATTTTTTCATCTTTGGGTATCGCGCCGAGGCGAAAAATACCCCCAAAGCGGAATATTTTGCGTTTGCATGATGAAAAGGACCTCTGCCTTTTGCGAAGGCGTTGGGAACCGCGAGCTCGGTGTCGCAGCTTTAGGGGTTGCAGGGGCGTAGGGCTGATGGATTGTGACTCCGGGTTACAGTGACCCTTTGGTGTTTGATGTGCGATAGGGGCAGCACCTGACGCCTGGTAGAGTACAGCTCTTTGGGAGAGAATTGGACCAAGCCCCCTGTTTCAGACCAGTTGCCACTTTTCCGAGACCTCGGACTTTGAGGACTTCGAGAGTCGCACGGACAATTCATTGCATCCGCACAACTGAATGCTTCTCTCAAGTTACTTACCTACACAATTGGCTACACACAACATACCGCATGCACTTGAGTCTTTTAAAGATTGGTTTCAGACTTCTTTCGGACTTCTGAGCTTCTTTGGAGACATGTATTTTGTCAATAGTAAATATTCTAGTTGGAAAAGGGTACCATAAGTATTTCACCTAGGCAATCACGAGTATACTTAGGTATCTATGCTTACTGTAGTGCCTGACCACCTACCTACTCACTTACTTTGAAAATGTTGTACCTTCTGGATGAAAGCGGCTATTGCTGCTCTATTCTCTGTGCTTGTGTGTAACGTCCTCGTGTTAGCCGGCGCCTAATGTGCACATTCGAAAACGATAAGGTGCTGACTCTGGATGCCGAAGAAGACGAATTAGGTTGTGATTTGTAGGAGGGACAAGACGCTAGCGCGGGTTGTGCATCAGAGATTGAGTGAGCTGGGGTGCATGAGGTAGGATCCCGGACAGTAATATTAATTCGGCATGCCGTGTGATATTATTAGAGAATGTCTATTTGTACCGTAGTCGCGGTCTATTTGTACCGTACCCCACACAACCACCACACATAACCCTAACCCCGTCCCACGCAACAATGCCTGGTCGCATCCGTGGTCGCATCAGCGACCACCTTTCAATTGAACGCGCGAATTAATTGAACAACGCAACGAGGCCCAGATCGCTCGATTCTGCAATAAAATTACAATTGACTACATATAACAACAACAAGTAATCGCTTACTAAGCCGTTACGCCGTCGCCTGATTAGCCAGAACGCGCGTTTCGTCCACCTCTGCCACGCTTATTCTTCGTGATGCCGGCTGTTGTAGATACCTTCCTCAAACCAGAGGCAGTTCTGGAGCCTCCTCTGGCCTTGCCACTATTCATAACGTTATCGGCGCCACTACTAGGCGTTGGAATCGCTTAGCCACCCCCTATAGCCGTTATCTGGCTCCCCTCAAGTTCAACACCCTCCCAGTTTGAACGCTCGCGGCGTATAGAAGGCCGTACGGTTCCTCCACCCCGTGAGCCACGTCCTCCACAGCCACAGCTACGGTTACCGCTTCGGCCTCTGGTTGGCTAAGTAGCCATTATAATAGAGGAACCCTCTGGTGCAGGGGGTTACTTAGGGGGCTCTTAAGCGCTCTAGGGAGGTTATGTAGCTAGAATAACCTCCTGACTACCTTATAGAAGTGGTTCTGTAAGCCTTAGCGCCTTAGGGTTACTAGTAAAGGCTGTGGAACCATAAGGTCTTCCACGTAAAGCCTTCACGTGGTTAAACTCCTGATACCGTAGATAATTATCCTTGTCAGCGAGGCTTCTCTCCAGCCACTAGTATGGATGGAAGTCCTCTCGAACTAACAGAAGCTTTTTAACGTTATAGCGCGTGAGGAGGTTATGGTTATAGATGATTCCGTACTGCTTTGTAAATTAGTTTATGTAAGGCTTTAAGTCAGGGCGTGTAAGATAAGTCTTAGTTAGAATAGCTCCCAGCGTAATCCTCCACTAGTTAGTAATAAGAGCTAACGCCTTAGAAGAGACGTTATAAGGTGCTTTTCTAAGCTATCCTTAGCTTAAGTAGTTGTGTTTAAGGGTGTTACGCTCCTTAAGAGTAGCCTTATGGATTTAAACCTTTATTACCTTAACTATACGGCATAACTGCCTGATAACCTTAAGGATAGTACTGTTACTAGTTATAACGAAGGACTTTAAGTACTGATTAATTAACTCTACTAGTAACGTAGTTCTTTAGCCGAAATTTAAGTTCTTATTAATGTAGTAACTAGCCCACTACTTAACGAATGGAAACTAAATGGTTTTAAAGTAGTTAATTATCTTCTTCTATTGTGGAAAGAAGTCTTTTAACTTAGTCTAAGTAGCCGTATGCTCCTTTACAGTATAAGTGTAAATAACAGCCTCTCAGAGCTTGTAAATACTGTATATAGAGTACTTAACCTCCTTAGGGGGTGCATTAGGTTAGCTGTTAAGGGGTCTGTTTCCACGATTAATAACAGCCTTATCTAGGGCCGAATCTAAGGCCGAATCTAGATTATCCTCCTGATCTGCTTAACTGTAAGGGGGTAGGGCGCCCATTGTGGCGGTAATTGTAGCTGCAGCCTCCTTATCCTATAAGCGCTTAATGTTAGCTATAGCGTTCTTATTAAGGTGGAATATACACGTTTATAGCTTTACGTAAGGATACCGTTTAGTAATTACGGCTTTTATTACCTTATTATGATCTGTAATAGTAATAAGAGGAAGCTTAGCGCCGATCTCATTATAAATAGTATTAACTTGTTCCATTAACCAGTCAAAACCTTCTTAACTTTTGTTATTAATAAGGCCGAAGCCGCAAGAGAAGGCTATATTAAGGTGGTTAAGCCCTATAACTTAGAAGAGAGTAAGGCCTTTATTGTTGGTTTTATATATATTGTTATACATCTGAACCTAGTGGTTCTGAGCCCACTGCTCCTTACACCACTTATAAGTCTAAAACAGGCCCTTTAGCTTTCGAGTCTTATTATCGTTATTACTCTCTAAGTCTTTTACTTACTTTAAAGTATAGGAAACTCCCTTATTGTTAAGCAGCTTTATTATTACTTAAAATAGGGTGTACCTAGCCATTACTTACTTCCAGAGCTTATACTGGTAGTTCCTAATCTAACATATAGTAAAGAGGACTCTAGGGAAAGTATTGCGTAAGCTTATAACAACCTTACGGTTTAAAATACTAACTTAGTTAGTGAAGGTGGTAATAAAAGTCTTATGTTCTGTATTAAGGTGAGGTCTGGAATTAAAACCATTACTACTGTAGTTCTTATAGCCATTATAATTAGCGTTAATCTTAAGGGTCCATTTCCAACTGTTCTTTATAAACGCTTTAACCGTTGCTTTCCAGGGGCACCCCATCTTTATAATGCTTATAGAGTAAGATACGGCCTTTAAGGGCCTAATTACACCTCTCTGGCAGCTAAACGTAACGTTAATGTAACCGATACTGTTAACGTAGTTATTAGAGCGAAGCTTGAGAACATAGAAGCTAGCAGAGGCCGTAAAGTCTTATAAATCGCTTTTTAAGGCCTTAAGGGAGTCATATTAGTCGGTTAGAAGCCTGTGGCTTAGAGGGGGGTTTAAAAGAGGCTCCGGAGGCTCGTCGTCGAGGAAGAGATCGGTTGCATCGCCGTTAGTATCAACTTCAGGGTCGGAATTAATCGCGCTTATGCGTGGCGGGCTTTTCTCAGCCATCTAAGCACTTAGTTAGCCCGGAAAAAATGCGCAAATCCAATAATTACCTCTGGGAGTAAGAATCGCAACTGCGCGCGATCGAGATGGCGGTGGTTGTTGGTGGTGGGGTGTGGAAAGTGGTGACAGAATCAATTGAATTCGACGCGCAGATGCAAATGACGTAAATGGAGGTGTGTGGGCACGGGCCGCTTTGCGCGGGGTTAGGGTTATGTA